>JGI10211J34971_10001398_pt1 | contig 19925 bp, 18 predicted proteins | sample Etolagsediment_FD_34971 | JGI IMG/M metagenome (IMG submission 34971)
ATATTTTTTACTGTTTTATATTTTGAAATTACATGAAACTCTTTTGGTGCAACAAGAATTGGATTTAATCCAAATCTAGGGAGTAATTCAAGGTTTGAAGATGCTACTCTTGAGTTGTATATATCTCCTACAATAGCAATATTTTTATCTTCTACTTTATAGTCAAAATGTTCCATAATAGTAAATAAGTCCAATAATGCCTGAGTAGGATGTGCATTTTTACCATCACCAGCATTCAATATTGGACAGTCTACATAGCTTTTAAGGCTATCTGGTAGTCCACATTCACTATGTCTGATGATAATTGCATCAGGCTTCATAGCATTCAAGTTTGAAACAGTATCTTCTACAGTTTCACCTTTTTTAGTAGAACTTGTTTGTACTTCTAAATTTACTACATCAGCACCAAGTCTTTTAGCAGCTACTTCAAAACTACTTCGTGTACGAGTAGAATTTTCAAAAAAGAGAGTTACTATAAGTTTTCCCTCCAAAAGTTTATTCGAACTAAGGTCTAAAAAAAGTTTTGCATCTTTAAATAGCTTTAAAATTTCATCATTTGAGAAGTCACTTGTTGTTATTAAATGTTTCATATATTGTCCTAAAATTTATTTTGAATTATATCATATTTTTAATTTTAGAATACCATTCATTCAGTGTTTTTTCAAATCCAATCTCTTTTGTTTCATAAAATTTTANATTCTTTTTTAAATATTCTTGNGAAACATATCCNCCAAAATCATGTGGATATTTATATCCAATATGACTATCTTGAAGATGTATTGGTATNTCTAATACTTCATTATTATGAAGATAGGTTAGGGCGTTGTTTATTGCATTGTAAGAACTATTTGATTTTGGAGAAGATGCCAAATATACTACACATTGTGCAAGAATTATTCTTGATTCTGGATAGCCTATTTTAGATGTAGATTGCATTGTAGATGTGGCTAAGTTTAAAGCATGTGGGTTTGCATTTCCTATATCTTCACTTGCAAGTATCACAAGTCGTCTTGAAATATATTCTACACTTTCTCCACCATCAATTAGTCTTGCTAGGTAATACAGTGCTGCATCTATATCACTTCCTCTAATAGATTTTATCATAGCACTAGTGATATCATAATGACTTTGACTACTGCTACACCATCTCCCATAGTTGTTGCTCGTAACTCTTTTAGTAATTCAAGGTTTATAGTAGTATTGACTTTAGATGCAAAATCAATCAAGTTTAATAAGGCCCTACCATCTCCACTACTTGACACTATTAGGTATTCACAAGCTTCTTTATCTATAGTTATATCAAGTTTTGATATGGCTTTTTGTGTTAATACTTCTAATTCTTGATAACTCAGTGGTTTAAATTCATATAAAAAAGCTCGAGATCTTATTCCATTTGTAAGACTAAAAAAAGGGTTTTCTGTACTTGCACCTATGATAATAGCATCATAATTTTCCATAATTGGTAACAATACTTCTTGCTGTGTTTTTGTAAGTCTATGAACTTCATCTATAAAAATCAAAGGTTTTAAAAGGGCATTATCATATCTTTTAAATATAGTTCTTAATTCTTCTATTTTTAAACTAGTTGCATTTAGACTATAAAAATCATAACCACTATTTTTAGCAATAATTTTTGCTAAGGTTGTTTTCCCTGTACCTGGTTTCCCATAAAAAAAGAGATGAGGAATCTCTTTTTTATCTATAAGTTTATAGAGTGCTTTGCTTTTAGCTATAATGTGAGATTGTCCGACAAACTCTTCTAAATTATTTGGTCGTAATAGATTTGCTAGATTAGTACTCATCTTCATAAAAATCTTCGTTAGTGTTTTTTCTATTAAGTTTTGTTTGCTCTTTCATAAAATGTCGTAAGTTTTCATACTCTTCACTTTCAAGATATCTTACTTTTCCTGAGGGTAAATTATTGAGATTTATTCCCCCAAAACTTACTCTTTTTAAATCTACTACTTTTGATCCAAAGTGTGCAAAGAATCTTCTTAACTCTCTATTCTTCCCTTCAGAAATAGCAACTTTTAATTTTGAAAACTTTGGAGTGTTTGTTTGAATTTGGTATCCCAAAAATGGTGAAAACTCCATACTGATAGTTTTTGTTTTATCCCAAGCACCAGCAGTTGCATCGTCAAGAGTAATTCCATTTTCCATGGCACTTATCATTGCAGGAGTTACTTCTCCCTCAATTTTAAGTTTATATACTCTTTCTAGGTTTGAGTTCATTAAGGCTGTTGCAATTTTTGGATCATCAGTTAAAAGAAGCATCCCTTCACTTGCAAAATCAAGTCTTCCTATTGGTATAAAATGATCAAATTTTTTAGGAATAGTATCATAAATTATTTTACGACCTTGAGGATCTTTTTTAGATACTATTTCCCCTTTTAATTTATTGTAAACGATAACAGTAGATGCTCTTTTATAGTCAACTTTTACTGTTCGTCCATTTACTTTTACAATAGTTTTATCATTTACTTTTGTTGATAAGTCACTAATTACTTTTCCATCTATTGAAACTTTTCCAGACTTTATAAGCTCATCAGCTTCTCTTCTACTAAATCTGCTGTTATGTGATATAAACTTATTAAGTCTCGTTTTGTGTTCATTATTGTCATTATTCCCCATGATTATTTCCTTGTGTTTTATGTTAGTATTATAGCTAAATTTATTTGATATTGGTTGTTTTTAGTTTTGATATTTTGAAGTTTAAATAAAAAAAGAGTGAATTACTTCACTCTTTTTTATACAGTTCCATGTGGAACAATTTGGAAATTATTGTACAAAAATAGTTGGAACTATCATTGGATATTTTCTATATCTTCTTATACAGTGTTTTCTTACTACTTTTCTAAGTTCCTCTTCTACAGCTCTTGTATTTTGTAAAATACCCTCTTTAATATGTTCTAAAAAGTGCTCTAAAATATCTTCTATCTCTTTTGCAAAATGTTTCTCTTGTTTTGAATCAACCATACCAAAAGAACTTACTCTAGCAGGCCCTACTACTTTTCTATCATTTTCATTGATTTGTGCTACTATCATAATAACACCTTCATTTGCCATAGTTTGTCTATCGATAACAACATCATCACCAATTTTTCTATTTCTTTGGTTATCAATGTAAGTTTTTCCAGTTTTTACTGTTTTTACTTTTTTAAGATATTTTGGAGATATTTCTACTTGTTCTCCATCGCTTAATACATAAGTATTTCTCTCTAGTACACCACAGTCAATACCTGTTTGTATATGTCTTACAACATGGTTATATTCACCATGTATTGGTAAAAAGAATTTTGGCTTAACAAGTCTTAGCATAAGTTTTTGTTCCTCTTGCCCTGCATGACCAGATACATGAATATCTGTGTAGTTTTGATATGCTACATGTGCACCAGCTTTTTGTAATTGATTGATAATCTCTGATACACTTGCTTCATTTCCAGGGATTGCTTTAGCTGATAGAACTACTGTATCTTCTGGTTTGATTTTTATATGTCTATGCTCATGAATTGACATTCTAAAGAGAGCACTCATAGGCTCACCTTGACTCCCTGTTGTTATTATTAAAACTTCTTTATCTAGGTGTTTATTTACCTCATGTGCATCTATAAACTTATCTTTTGGAAACTTTAAATATCCAAGGCTAAGAGCGATTTCAAGATTCTTTTCCATACTTCTACCAATTACACAGACTTTTCTTCCATGGTCAAGTCCACACTGAATTGCTTGTGCTACACGGTGAAGATTTGATGAGAAAGTAGACATAATAATTCTACCTTTTGCTTTTGAAAAAATTCTCTCAAATGTTGGTCCTACAGTTTTTTCTGTTTTTGTAAAACCTGGAGAGTGAGAGTTTGTACTGTCACTTAAAAGTGCCATTACACCTTTTTCTCCATAGTAAGCAAGTCTATGTAAATCAGCAGGATATCCATCTACAGGTGTATGATCTATTTTAAAATCTCCAGTATGGATAATAGTTCCAGCTTCTGTTGTAATAGCTAATGATGAACTATCTATAATAGAGTGAGTCATATGCATCCATTCAACTTCAAACTCTCCTATTCTGATAGGTTTTCTCTTTTGAATAGCTCTAAAGTAACTTCTATGTTGCTTCATTTTATGTTCATCAAATTTTGAACCAATAGATTCTAAAGGAAGAGATGTTCCATAAATAGGAACTTGAAGTTCTTTAAAAATATATGGCATTGCACCTATATGATCTTCATGTGAATGTGTGATACAAATAGCAGTAATTTTACTTCTTATTTGTCTTATATATGTAAAGTCTGGTATAAGAATATCAACACCATGCATAGAATCATCTGGAAAACTCATCCCAACATCAATAATAATAGCACTTTTATCAGTCTCTATTACCATCATATTTCCACCAATTTCACCTAACCCACCAAGTGGAGTAACTTTGATACTAGCTTCAGTTTTTAGATTAAGTTTATTGTGTGGATTTAATCTTTCTTTTTGAATTCTCTCATTGTGTTCAAAAGCTTTTTTTAAATCATTTGTCCAACCATTACCATTTGTTGGTGGCTTTTTCTTTTGAGGAACTGTTTTCCCTTTTTGATTTGGTTTTTGTTCCGTATTTTGTTGTTTTGGTTCTTGTTTTGGTACGCTATTATTGTCTTGTGGAGTTTTATTAATAGCTGTTTGTAATGTTTCAGTTTGTTTTGTAACTTTCGTTTCGTCCATTTTGTTTTACCTTTGTATAAATATGGCTATACAAAGATGCATCAACTTCATGAGGTCTTGCAGACTCTTTTATATTAAGTTCATTAAAAATAGAGCTAATAATATCTTTACTATATGCAGTAGATAAGTTTTTAGTCAATTTTTTTCTTGGTTGGGAAAAACACACTTTTAAAAACTTATTAAAGTCAAAATCAAGTTCTTTATCCATATCTTTTTGGATATAGATGACACTAGAATCCACTTTTGGTGGAGGGTCAAAACTTTCAGGAGGAACTACTATAAGTGTTCTTGCCTGCTTTGAAATTAATTGTGTTATTACACTTAGCGCAGAGTATTCTTTCTCTCCACACTGTGCTGTAAATTTATCCGCAACTTCTTTTTGTATCATAACGATAATATGCTCACAATTTTTATCGTTAAATGAATTTAATATAATGTTTGTCGCTATATAATAAGGTAGGTTTGCTATTAAGTCATATCTACTATTATAAAGCGAAGAGTTTTCATTCCATTTTTCTAAAACATCACCTAAAATGATATTTAATTTATGGGCTTCTAACTCTTTAGAAAACTCGGTTTGCAATATAGAGTATAAATCTCTATCAACCTCATAGGCTGTTACATCTTTGCACTTGACAAGTTTTTTTGTCAAATCACCTAATCCAGGCCCAATTTCTACAATATGATTGTCGTTATGGGGCATCGATTGGATGATTTTAATTAGAACTGACTCATCTTTTAAAAAATTTTGTCCAAATTTTTTCTTTGCTTTAATGTTTTTCATAATATTGTGAAGAGTTTATCAAATTTATACTTACAAAAAGGTAATAAAATTATTTATAATTCTTATTTTTGTTACTACTTGAAGTTTTGTTATATCTAGATGTTTGTATTGATTTGATATAATGCAAAACAAATAAGAAAACATAGGAAAATAGATGAGTTATTTTGCAAAAAGAATTATACCTTGTTTGGATGTTGATAATGGTAGAGTTGTAAAAGGTATAAACTTTGTAGGCTTAAGAGATGCTGGTGATCCAGTTGAAGTTGCCAAAAGATATAATCAAGAAGGTGCAGATGAGATAACTTTTCTTGATATTGGAGCTAGTCATGAGGGAAGAGATACAATAGTTGATGTTGTAAAAAAAGTTGCTCAAGAGGTTTTTATACCACTTACAGTTGGCGGAGGTATTCGAAAACTAGAAGATATTTACAATCTTTTAAATGTAGGGTGTGATAAAGTAAGCATCAACAGTAGTGCTGTTTCAAATCCAGACTTTATTAATCAAGGTGCAAAAAGATTTGGTAGTCAATGTATTGTTGTAGCAATAGATGTAAAAAGAGTTGCTGATGGAAGCTATCATGTTTTTGTTAAAGGTGGTAGAGAAGATACTGGGCTTGATGCTGTTGAGTGGGCAAAAGAGGTTTATAATAGAGGTGCTGGAGAGATACTATTAACTTCAATGGATGCAGATGGTACAAAAGCTGGATTTGAAACTAATATTACTTCACAAATTAGCCGTGCTGTAGAGATACCTGTGATTGCATCTGGTGGTGCTGGGACCATGGAACATATTAAAGAGGCATTTTTGTGTGGAGCTGAAGCTGCACTTGCTGCATCAATTTTTCATTTTAAAGAGATTGATATAATGGATTTAAAAAGATATTTAGCAGCAAATAATATACCAGTGAGGTTATAAAATTGATAGTATGTGCTGGAAATAATGAAACATTTCCTTTTGCAATACCTGTGGGAGTAGGGCTTATTGAAAGTGCAATAAACTTAACAAGACTGTGTTTATTTGATAAACCTGAATATATACTTTTTATAGGAAGTGCAGGAAGCTATGGAGAGTATAATATCTTTGACATAGTCGAAAGTTCAAATGCTTCAAATATTGAGCTGTCATTTTTTCAAGGTAATTCTTATACTCCTATTGATAATATTGTTCAATGTGAAGATACTAACTTCCCTAGTCAAACAATAGTAAATTCATCTAATTATATCTCCACAAATAGCGAAATATCAAAAGAGTTTTTACAGTATGAGATAGGTCTAGAAAATATGGAGTTTTACTCTGTAGTTAAGATTGCTAAAGAATTTGATATAGATGTTAAAGGAATATTTATTGTAACAAATTATACTAATGAAGATGCACATAAAGACTTTATATCAAATCATAATCAAGCAATGGATAAGCTAGTCCATTATCTTGAAGAAAAAAATATTATCATAAAAAAATAGAATTGTTCCACATGGAACAATTTTTAAATAAAGGAAAAATTATAAAAACAATATATGATTATTCACTAAAAGAACTACAAGAGAAAATTAAACCATCATTTCGTGCAAAGCAAATTTATAATTGGATTTATAAAAATTATGCAACAACATATGATGAAATGAAAAATATTCCAAATAATTTAAAAGAGGAATTAAAAGAAAACTATCCCATTGATATTGCAAAAATTGTAAGAGTTGAAGAAAGTTCCGATGGAACAAAAAAATATTTGTTTGAATTCAAAGATGGTAAAACGGCAGAAGCTGTATTGCTTTTGATGAAAGAGAAACAAAAAGATGAGTCAGGAAATATTATTAAGAGTGAGAAATATACTTTTTGTATCTCAAGTCAAGTAGGATGTAAAGTAGGGTGTAGTTTTTGTCTTACTGCCCGTGGTGGTTTTGTCAGAGATTTAAGTGCTGGTGAGATAGTCGCACAAATAGTGTATCTAAAAAAAGAGAATAATATAGCTCAAAATAAAGCTGTAAATATTGTATATATGGGTATGGGTGAACCACTTGATAATTTTGAAAATTTAACAAATGCAATTAAAATAATATCTGATTTAGATGGATTAGCAATAAGTACTAGACGACAAACAATCTCTACAAGTGGAATAAGTACAAAAATAGAAAAACTAGGGGAGATGGATTTAGGTGTACAACTTGCTATCTCATTACATGCGGTTGATGATGATTTAAGAACAGAACTTATTCCTATGAATAAAGCATATAATATAAACTCAATTATAGAAGCTGTAAAAAAATTTCCAATAGATACTAGAAAAAAAGTGATGTTTGAGTATCTTGTAATTAAAGATAAAAATGACGACATAAAATCTGCGGATAAATTAGTGAAGCTTTTAAGTGGNATTGATGCAAAAGTAAATTTAATATTTTTTAATCCTTTTGAGGGTACTAACTATGAAAGACCTTCTAAAAATGCNATGATAAAATTTCAAGAATACCTTTTATCAAAAGGNTTACTTTGTACTATTCGTGAATCNAAAGGGATNGATATTAGTGCCGCATGTGGACAACTTAAAGAAAAGGAACAAAATGGGAACAGTTGATATTATTATGGTCGTTTTTTTAGCACTAGTGTTAATTGGTGGTTTGGTTGGGTTTTTTATTTATAATAATAAAGAGGAATAGATATTAAAATGGTAAAGCAAAAATATTATGAGAATAAAATTGTAGTGATTCTTATTCAAGTTTTATCTATTGGATTTATATCGTTTAGTAAATTGGACTTAATATTAAAGCTTATGCTTTTATTTGGTTATGTGATGCTTTTTAGACAAAAAAGATGGCATAAACACCTTGTAATAATGTTTGTAATGATAAGCATATTGTTTACCTCTACATATATCTATATGTGAAGTAAAAATATGTTATTATAAATGATTAAAATTGAGATATGGGTAATAAAATGGATATAAATAATATAGCAAAAGATGTATTTAAAATAGAAGCAAAAGAGATAGCTAATTTAGCAAATCATTTAACAGAAGATTTTACAAATGCTATACAAGCAGTTTTAGATACAAGTGGAAAATTTATTATTTCAGGTATGGGAAAGTCTGGAATTATAGGAAAAAAAATAGCTGCAACTTTAGCAAGTACAGGAACTCCAAGTTTTTTCTTACATCCGGGAGAAGCTTATCATGGGGATCTTGGAATGATAGAAAAAGATGATATTGTTTTACTAATATCAAATTCTGGTGAAACAGATGAAGTATTAAAACTAATACCATTTTTAAAAACACAAGGAAATATTACAATTTCTATGAGTGGGAATCCAGCTTCAACACTAGCTCAAAATACAAANTATCATTTAAATGTAGCAGTTGAACATGAAGCTTGNCCATTACAGTTAGCACCTACAAGTTCTACAACTGCAACANTGGTTATGGGAGATGCTATTGCTGTTGCATTGATGAAACTAAGAGATTTTAAAGATGAAAATTTTGCAAAATTTCACCCAGGTGGAAGTTTAGGAAGAAGATTATTAACTAAAATTGAAAATGTTATGAAGAGAGATAACTTACCAATAATTCATGAAAACTCAAATGTAAAAGAGATTATTCATACCGTTACAGATGGTAAATGTGGATTAGTAGTGATTTTAAAAGATGATAATATTTTTGGAATTATAACAGATGGAGATATAAGAAGAGTGATGGAAGAACAAGAAGAAAACTTTTTTAATCTTACAGCAAAAGATATCATGAGTAAAAATCCAAAACAGATACATAAAGATGAAAAACTTGTAGTTGCAAGTGAGATAATGAGTGATAATAAAATTAACTCACTATTAGTAATAGATGATAATAAAAGTTTTGTAGGAATTGTACAGATGTATGATTTAGGACTATAGGAGAAAAGAAAATATGGTTTTAATGATTGATAACTATGACAGCTTTACTTATAATATAGTACAATATTGTTTAGAGTTGGGTGCTGATTTAAAAGTTATAAGAAATGATGAACTTTCAATAGAAGAGATAAAAGGTTTAAATCCAGAGAAAATTATACTCTCACCTGGTCCTGCTACTCCTGATGATGCCGGTATTACATTAGATGTGATTAAAGAGTTTGCTGATACTACACCTATTTTAGGAATATGTTTAGGGCATCAAAGTATTGCACAATCTTTTGGAGGGGAAGTAATAAAAGCTCCAAATATGATGCATGGGAAAACATCAAAAATAAAAATATTAGAAGATGATATTATTTTTAAAGATTTACCAAGAGAGATAACAGAAACAAGATATCATTCTTTAACAGTAAATAAAAACAATTTACCATCAAATATTATAATAACTTCAAAATCTCTCGATGATGATGAGATAATGTCCTTAAAGATTAAAGATAAAGATATCTATGGTGTACAGTTTCATCCTGAGTCTGTTATGAGTGAATATGGACATGAGATGCTGGATAATTTTCTTAAACTATAGAGTATGATATGGCTCATTTAAATAGATATACAACATTTTTTTTGGTACTGTTAGTATTTCATACTACAGTACTTTTATATCTAGCAAATGATTTTAGTATATCTTATAAAGAAGCTGTAATTTACTTTTATGGGGATATCTCTCTTTTAACTATTATTACAAACATATCTACATATATTTTTGGACAAAATGACTTTGCTTTACGAATCCCTTTTATAGCATTTTATATTGGTAGTGCAATACTACTTTATCTTTTAACGAAAGATTTTTTTAAAACAGAGATACAAAGGGTAATATCGATTTGGATATTTATGATGCTACCAGGTGTTAACAGTGCTGCATTATTAGTAAATGAATCTATAATCGTAGTATTTTTAACACTTCTTTATTTATATATTTATAAACTTCAAAATAGACATTGTTATTTTCTTTTAATTGTTGCTTTATTTGTGGATAACTCTTTTGCTATCTTATATTTAGGATTATTTTTTTATTCTTTGATGAAAAAAAATAATATATTACTTGTAGTCTCACTAATATTATTTGGTATATCTATGAGTTATTTTGGATTAAACATTAGTGGAAAACCTAAAAGCTATCTTCTTGATACTTTTGGTATTTATGCTTCAATATTTTCGCCGATGCTTTTTTTATACTTTTTTTATGCAATATATAGAATAGGAATAAAAAAAGAAAAAGATATTATTTGGTATATATCAGCAACTGCATTAGGATTGTCTTTGATATTTTCTTTACGACAAAATATTCGTATAGAAGATTTTGCTCCTTTTGTTGTGATTGCTATACCTTTAATGGTAAAATTATTTAGCCAAAGTTTACGAATAAGATTAAAAGAGTTTCGTAAAAATCATTATCAGATGCTCAAACTAACTCTGGCCATTTTAATATTGAGTTATGTAACTTTAGTATTTAATAAATATCTTTACCTATTATTAGATAATCCACAGAAACATTTTGCTTATAAGTATCATATTGCTAAAGAGTTGGCTTCACAATTAGAAGATAACAAAATAGAAGCTATTACAACTATTGATAAATCATTAGCATTACGATTAGCATATTATGGAATTAAACAATCAAATAAAAACTATTTAACAACACATAAAGTAGCTAACTATGATAAACAAATAGATATAATTTATGCAAATAAAGTTATAAAGAAGTATTATATATATCATTAATCTTTGTTAAAATGATTCAAATAGTGTTACAAATATAAACAAAGTGTTGATTATATGAAATATAAGTGTTACTTTTTGCAAACTTTTATAGTTTGCAGGTTAAGATTATACTATTAAAATTCTTATAAGGGGAAAGTATGGCACAAAAAGCAATACGAGAATATGATGGAAAAGCATTGTTTTCTAAACAATGGGAAAATTATTTTAGTGGATTTCATTATGGTTTCAAATCTGTATTAGTAACTAGCGGAGCAGAATTACTTGAGATTTCTAAGCAACATGGATTTGAGTGGTTAAAACAAGAGCCACTTGTAGCAAAACCAGATATGTTATTTGGTAAAAGAGGGAAAAATGACCTAGTATTATTTAAAACAAATAAGCCAGGTGATGTAACTTTAGAAGAAGCGGCAAAATGGATAGATGAAAAAATGGCACATAACACAACACTTCTTTCTGGTCAAAGTGGTGTTCTTACACATTTTGTTGTTGAGCCATTTACACCTCATACTCAAGAACAAGAGTATTATATCTCTGCAACTACTGTTGGTGAAGATGATGTATTATATATGTCAGCTGAAGGTGGTATGGAAGTTGAAGAGGGATGGGATGAAAAAGTTAATGAAGTAGCTATTCCTATTACAATGAGTGATGCAGATATGGAACATGCAGTAAAAGCAAATATTCCAGCTGATATCCCTGAAAAAGATAAAGGTAAATTTGCTTCATTTGCAATTCAATTTTTCAAATTTTATAGAGATATGAATTTTGCATACCTTGAAATCAATCCTATTGTTATGTTAGATAATAATGAAATGGCTATTCTTGACCTTGTTGCAAGACTTGATGATACAGCTGGATTTATGATGAAAGATACTTGGGGAGATATTGAATACCCTACAGCATTTGGTATGGAAGATCAATCACCTGAAGAGAAAGCAATTGCTGATGCAGATAGTAAATCAGGAGCATCACTAAAATTAACAGTTCTTAATCCAATGGGAAGAATCTGGACAATGGTAGCAGGTGGTGGAGCATCAGTTGTATACGCAGATACAATCGCTGACTTTGCAGAAGCAAATGGTGGTTCTGTATCAGATTTAGCAAACTATGGTGAGTATTCTGGTGGTCCAACTACAGGTGAAACTAAATTTTATGCAGATACAGTTATTGATTTAATGACTAGACATAAAGACCNAAAAGGGCAAGATAAAATTTTAATCATCGGTGGTGCGATTGCAAACTTTACAGATGTAGCAAAAACATTTACAGGTATTATTCAATCATTTGAAACTAATGCAGAAAAAATGAAAGCGCATAATACAAAAATTTATGTAAGAAGAGGTGGACCAAACTATGAAAAAGGTCTTAAAGATATCAAAGAAGCAGCAGATAGATTAGGGTTATACATAGAAGTATATGGACCTGAAACACATGTTACAGATATTGTTAGAATGGCATTAGAGAAGTAGGGAGTTACAATGGCACAATTATATACTAAAGATACACAAGCAATTTTTTGGAATAATAATAAATCAGCAATTCAAAGAATGTTGGATTATGACTATACAATTAAAAGAGAAACACCATCAGTTGCTGCTATCGTAGCACCAACAAGTTCTGGAAAGTTTGATAAATTTTTCTATGGACCAGATGAGATTATGATTCCATTATATAAAAACACTAAAGATGCTAAAGAGGCACAACCTCAAGCAGATGTACTTTTAAACTTTGCATCATTTAGAACAGCATATGATGTAACTATGGAAGCTTTAGAACTTGGTGGATTTAGTTCAATTATGGTTACAGCTGAGGGTATTCCTGAAAGATTAGCTAGAAAGATGAACCAAGAAGCAAGAGATAAAGATGTAATTGTTATTGGACCTGCTACTGTTGGTGGAATTAGCCCAGGTGCATTTAAAATAGCAAATGTTGGTGGTACAATTGAAAATATCGTTAACTCAAAACTTCATAGATGTGGTTCTTGTGGATTAGTTACAAGATCAGGTGGATTATTTAATGAGCTTTCAAATATTATAGCTATTAATGCAGATGGTATTGCAGAAGGTGTTGCTATTGGTGGAGATAGATTTGTTGGATCTGTTTTTATTGATAATATGCTTAGAATGGAAAAAAATCCAGATGTAAAATATATGGTACTTTTAGGTGAAGTTGGTGGAACTGAAGAGTATAAAATTATAGAAGCTGTTAAAAATGGTCAAATTACAAAGCCAGTTATCGCATGGTGTATAGGTACTATTGCTAAGCACTTCTCAACAGGTGTACAATTTGGTCATGCAGGTGCTTCAGCAAATGCAGATGCAGAAACAGCAGCAGCTAAAAATAAAGCTATGGCTGAAGCTGGTATCTTTGTTCCAGATTCATTTAATGATTTACCAAATAAAATTGCTGAGGTTTATAATGACCTTAAAGCAAAAGGTATTATTGGTGAGATTGCTGAACCTGAGATGAATGTATGTCCAAAAGTAAGAAAAGCAAAAGAGTTTATTTGTACTATCTCTGATGATAGAGGTGAAGAAGCTCACTATTGTGGATATCCTATCTCTTCAGTTGCAACTCCAGATACTGGATTTACAGTTGGTGATGTTATGTCAATTCTTTGGTTCAAAAAAAGATACCCAAGATGGGCTGTTGATTTCTTAGAAACAGTACTTAAAACAGTTGCAGACCATGGTCCAGCAGTTTCAGGTGCTCATAATGCTAAAGTAACAGCAAGAGCAGGTAAAGATGTAATATCTTCACTAATTGCTGGTTTATTAACAATTGGTCCAAGATTTGGTGGAGCTATTGATGGTGCTGCAAAATATTTTAAACATGCAGGTGATAATGATATGACACCAGCAGAATTTTTAGGATATATGAAAAATCAAGGTGTTCCAATTCCTGGTATTGGACATAGAATTAAATCTCTTAAGAACCCAGATTTAAGAGTTGAAGGTCTTAAGAAATTTGCACAAGAGAATTTCCCAAGTACTCCATTACTTGATTATGCATTAACTGTTGAGCAATTAACAACATCTAAAAAAGAGAATTTAATTCTTAATGTTGATGGTACAATTGGTATTTTAATGGTTGATATGTGGAGAGCATTAGGGTATGAAGATGATGAGATTGATGTATTTATTGAAGCAGGTGCTTTAAATGCATTCTTTATCCTTGGAAGAAGTATAGGGTTTATTGGTCATATTCTTGATGAGAAACGACTTGCTATGCCTATGTATAGACATCCTATGACTGACATCTTATATGATGTTAAAAAAGCTCCAGAGCTTTAGTATTCAATACTATTTAAAACAAAAAGCCACCTTTATTTTAAAGGTGGCTTTTTTTATATGAAAAAATCATTTTCTCTTTTTGAAATCATTGTTGTTATCTCTTTAATTGCAATTATTTCAGTAGTTACAATCCCTAAAATAAAAGTATCAAAATTAAATCAAGTAACAGAGAAAATGATACTGTATCTTCATTACACTAGATATATAGCTTTAGTAGATAATAAATATGATATTAACGATTTAGAATGGAGGAAAAAAAGATGGACGATGAAGTTTCAACGATGTTCAAAGAGTGAAGATGGTTTATATTTTGTAGTTTATAGTGATATGAGCGGTGGAACGGCACATTTTAAAAAAGAGGAAACAATGTTAGACCCATTAAACAATAAACATCTCTATTCAGGATATGATTGTATTCCAAATTCTGATGAAAGCAGTGATATTTTATTGACAAAACAATATGGAATAAAAGATATTATAATAAGCTGTAATACTACATCAACAATAGGACAAATAAGCTTTGGGCATGATGGGAAAATATATTCTCAATTAGGGATAAATATCAAAGAGATAGAAGAGACTTGTAGTATTAAGCTTATAGATAAATTAGGGAATTCTAATACAATCTTACTAGAGCCAAAAACGGGTTATATCCATAAGCTATAATTTGTTATAATCGCGTATTAAAGATGAAAAAGGTGTGTCAAAATATGCAATTTGAACAATACCCTTTTGAGAAATTAGCAAATTTATTAAAAGACTCAAAAGGTAATGATAACTATGAAATGAGTAGCCTCACAATAGGTGAACCTCAGTTTAATACTCCACAATTTATACAAGATGAATTCAAAAATAGTGCAGAGCTTTTAAATAAGTATCCAAAAAGCTCAGGAGAAGAGTATTTAAAACAAGCACAGAGAAACTTTTTGTCAAAAAGATTCCAAGTAGAATTAACAAATGATGAGATAATACCTACTTTTGGTACAAGAGAGGTATTATTTAACTTTCCTCAATTCGCATTATTTGATAAGCAAAAGCCAGTTATAGCATTTCCAAATCCATTTTACCAAATTTATGAAGGTGCTGCTATTGCAAGTAGAGCTGAAATAATACATATGGATATGACAAAAGAGAATAATTTCCTAGTAGATTTGAGTGAAGAAGAATTAAAAAAAGTAAATTTAGTTATATTAAATTATCCAAGTAATCCAACAAGTGCCACAATATCAAAAGAGGAACTTGAAAAATGGGTTAAAAGAGCTTTAGAATATAATTTCATTTTAATTAATGATGAGTGTTACAGTGAATTGTATTTTGATAAAAATAAAAAGCCAGTATCTTTACTTGAAGCTTGTAAAAGTGTAGGAAATGATAGTTTTAAAAACTGTTTAGTGTTAAATTCTATATCAAAAAGAAGTAGTGCTCCAGGACTTAGAAGTGGTTTTATAGCCGGAGATAAAGAGATATTAAAAGAGTATCTAAAATATAGAACTTATGTTGGTTGTGCATTACCATTACCTTTACAAAAAACAGCAGCAACTGCTTGGAATGATGAAACACATGTTCAAGAGTTTAGAAATATTTATAAAGAAAACTTTATACTTGCAAGTGGAATTTTAGGTATAAAAATACCAGAAGCTACTTTTTATATTTGGTTAGAAGTAAAAGATGAATTAAAATTTACTAAAGAGTTATTCGAATCTAAAAATATCAAAGTTTTACCTGGTAGTTTTTTAGGTAGAAATGGGATAGGAAAAGATTTTGTAAGGATTGCATTAGTAGAATCACCAGAAAAAACAAAAGAAGTACTAACAAGATTAAAAGAGTTTATCTCTTCATATAAAGCATAATAAAGAGAGTAAGATATATGAATCAACAAGAATTACAAGAAGCACGAACAAATCCAGAATTTTTAGACTATTTAAAAGAAAAAGAAGAGGAGATGATGGCATCAAAAAGTATATCAGGACTTTATGAAGTACTTGATACCCTTCTTGTGCTTGACCTTGATGAGATGAGAATAAATAAGGTTTATGAAGAGATTTTAAAGACTTCATTTGACCAAATAGAGGAAAGACTTAAAGAAGATAAAAAATTAAGTTTGGACAATGATGATATCTATTTTATCCGAAGTTTTTATGAACACGCAATTGAAAAATGGAGTATGTTAAATTTTGATGGTGCAAAAGAGTTGTTTTTTATTTTGACACAAATAGTAGAGGATGAAAAACTTACAGATGCTATTGCGGTGCATTTAATAGCTTGTGCAAATAAAGTTGATATGGATAGTTTTTATGATAATGATGTGGTTCATTTAGATAGTGTTGAAGAGGAAAAATATGGGTATTTTATTCATGAGTTTAAATTTGATGTGAAAGAGTATTTAAGTAGTAATGCTAAACTACTTGAAGAACAATACAACCAACTAAAGCATCTACTGAACTAATGAAAGTACATTTTATAGGAATAGGTGGTATTGGATTATCAGCACTTGCACGGTTTTTACAATATAGAGGTTATGAAGTAAGTGGTTCTGATATCAAATCAACACCTATTACTCAAGAGCTGGAAAAAGAGGGTATAAAAGTAACTATACCTCAATCTTCAACTGCTATAGATGGTCAAGATTTAGTTATTTATAGTGCAGCAGTACAAAATAACAATGTAGAGATACAAGAAGCAAAAAAGCAAGAACTACTACTTCTTCCAAGAAAAGAAGCCTTAAGTGTAATTATGCAAAAAACTACTAATTATTGTGTCTGTGCAGCTCATGGCAAGTCAACAACTACAGCAATCTTAAGTGCAATTCTCCAAAGTTCAGCAATTATAGGGGCAATTAGTAAAGAGTTTAATTCAAATTTTCGATATATTGATGATGTTTTAGCTTTTGAAGCAGATGAGAGTGATGAAAGCTTTATTTTGTCACACCCTTATTGTTCTATTGTTTTAAATACAGAGCCTGAACATATGGAGTATTATAATTATGATGAAAAAAGATTTTATGCTGCTTATGAGAAGTTTATAGATTTAGCAAAATTACGAGTTATCAATGCAGAAGATCCTTTTTTACAAAATTATAAAGGGTATGCAATCAAATTGTATCCATCAAAGGATATAAATCATATAGAGTTTATTTTAAAAGATGATGAGCCTTATACAAAGTTTTCTTTAAAAGATTATGGTTTTTTTGAGGTTTGGGGATTTGGAGTACATATAGCTGTAGATGCTTCTTGTGCAATACTTGCAGCAGCTGCAACTATGAGTATAGAAGAGATTAGAGAAAATCTAGCGAAATACAAAGGTATTAAAAAAAGATTTGATATTGTACAAAAAAGTGAAAACTTTGTAGTAATAGATGATTATGCCCATCATCCAACAGAGATACTTGCTACTTTAGAATCAGTACAAGTATATAAAAAACAAAAAGTTATTGAAAATACTATAGTGATATGGCAACCGCATAAATATAGTAGAACTATGGACAATTTAGAGTATTTTAAAACTTGCTTTACGGGTTGCGATAAACTTGTGATTTTACCTGTTTGGACTGTAGCTGAAGAGATTAAAGATATTGACTTTGAGAAAGAGTTTGCACATTATAATACAGTTTTAGCAGATAAAATTGTAACAACTAATGGTAAAATAGAACTTATAAAAGAGGATAAAGTATTTGAAACTTTAGATTCAGGTATTGTTATTGGAGTTGGTGCTGGTGATATCACTTATCAATTGAGATTTAAATAAGGAACTTATACTATGAAATACGATAATTATTATGTGATAGATACAAATATAATTTTACAAGATGCAACAAATTTATTTAAGCTATCAGATAATAATTCAAATCTTATTATTATCCCAGAAACTGTTTTAGATGAAATTGATAGTAAAAAAAGTGGTTTTGATGAGATAAATTTTCAAGCAAGAGAATTTGCAAGAGTTTTAGAAACAGCAATTATCAAAGAAAAAAAACATTTAGATAATCATACAATAGTTACAGTTGAAATAGAGGGTATAAAAACAGCACATATTCAAATAATATCAAAAGAGAATTATGAAGCAAACAGTAAAAATGTACAATTAAATATCTATAATGATAGAAAAATTTTAGAAATAGCCTCTTTTGCAAAAGATTATTATCAAAGTGCAAAATTTTTATCACTAGATATTATGGCAAGAACTAGAGCGGTATCTTTAGATATAGATGTCGATTCTTTAAAGGGTGATAATGATACTTTTAACTATGAATTTGTAAAAACTGTTGATATACCTTTTGAAAAACTTGATACTTTAAGTCAAGGAGATATTACTGATTTTGATACAAATTACAATACATATAATTATTCGTATTGTTTTAAAGTAATAGACTCTGATCAGGTTATATTAGCTAATGTTATCCATGGCAAAGTATCTATATTAGATGAGTCAGAAGTTAGAGATCAAATCATAACACCATTAAATAAAGAGCAACTATTTTTTAGTAATGCGATTAATAGTGCGTATTATAATGTGATTATAGTAGATGCAAAAGCAGGAAGTGGAAAAACACTTTTAGCTTTAAGTGGAGCTATAAAAAAAGTAAGAAAAAAACAATATCAAAAAATTATTTATATAAGAAACTCAATCGAGTCACTTGATAAAGGTGAAGATGTTGGATATCTTCCAGGATATGAAGAAAAGTTTGCAATTTATAATCATCCTTTAGTAGATAGTTTAAATTATATGGTAAGAAGTGAACATAAAAAAAAGTCACAAAATAAACAAAAAGTAGAAGAACTAGATGAGCAAGAGGTGCTTCAAAGAGTTCAAAACATGATGGATAGTTACAGTATCCAAACAATGTGGGTAGGGGAAATGAGAGGAAGAACCCTATCTAATGCATTTATCATCATAGATGAAGCACAAAATATGTCAAATAAAACTATGCAGATGGTTTTAAGTAGAATTGATAGTAGCTGTAAAGTGGTTATTTTAGGAAGTAACAATCAAATAGATAACTTCTATGTAAATAAATACACAAATTCGTTAACATCACTTTTAAAATCAACGAAAAATGATACGAATCTCGTAAATACTTTTGCAATTAATCTAGAAAAAGTACTTAGAGGTCCTATTACTCAGTGGGCTGAAGATATCTTTACAAAGAAGTAGGTAGAACCTACTCACTTTTTTTACTAAGATAAATAAATAATCCTAAAGAGATGATTAAAAAAGAAACACCACCTATAAGATACACAGCATTTACCATTTGCGAATAATCATCAAGTGCAATTTTAAATACTACCATTAAAGATTCAATGAGTAATGCAATAATAATTGTAATTGAAAATTTAGTGAGAACTTTATATTCTGCCTTACTATTTTTTGAATAACTTTTAAAAAACACCTCTTGTTCTAGTACAGTTTTAGCAAGATCAAATATAGCAAGTCCTAAAGTAACTGCAACAATTGGTTTAAAAATAGCTTCTATTGAAAAATG
>JGI10211J34971_10001399_pt1 | contig 19909 bp, 21 predicted proteins | sample Etolagsediment_FD_34971 | JGI IMG/M metagenome (IMG submission 34971)
GTTGTGAAGACTCGCAGCAACGGAGCGCGCGCTCCCTTTGTGATGGATGCCAACTATGAGCCACGCGTTGGTCAACACTATCCCGATCCGAAGATCGAATTATTGCTGATGCCGGTTCAGATCCGCGCCTGATCCGTTGAAGCGGGAGGCCAGGTGCAAACCCTGGCCCAGGCCTGGCCCTTAGTGGCCACCTTTCAACTGTTGCACCTTGTATCTGATGACTACCACCACACGCACTAAGACGGCCCGCAAGGGTCGGAAGAAGTACGACGGCCCGAGCTCTGAAGAGATTCTGTTAGCTGATCTGGTCGCCCTGATGGAAAGCTCGGACCTGCCGCCGTGGCAGCGGCCATGGCAGGGCCACCAGGGCGAGCACAGGAACCTAATCACTGGCCAGCCGTATAGGGGCTGTAATCCCTTGCTGTTGCAGATGGGCGGGTTGATGCGTGGCCACACGCTGCCGCTGTGGATTGGCGGCGCCCAGGCCAAGGCCCAGGGCTGGTTCCCGAAGAAGGGAACCAAGGCCGTGCGGATCGTTCGGCCACAGCTGAACCGGTACACCGACGAAGCCGAGAATCTGCAGACCGGCCAGACCGAAGAAGTCACCCGCCAATGGGTCACTTATAAGCCGGTCGCTGTGTTCAATGCTGCCGATCTGCAGGGCGGTGACGAAGCCAGCGCCGAGACCCTGCAGCAGGCCATTACCGAGGCCCTGGGGCAGCACAACACCACGCCACAGCCTGAGCCATCCGAACGCCTGCAGGCTGCCTGGCAGGTGCTCGAGCGTTGGTCTGTGCCGACTACCTGGGGCGGTGCCCTGGCTTGCTACATCCCAAGCCGGGACGCGATCTCCATGCCTGCTGTTGATGCCTTCCGAAGCCGTGAGACAGCTGCGGCCACCTGGGCCCATGAGCAAGCCCACAGCACCGGCCACAGCGCCCGACTGAAGCGCACTTACGGCAGCCGGGGCAGCGCTGCTTATGCCAGGGAGGAGCTTGTCGCTGAACTGGCCAGCGTGCTGGTCTGCTACCGGCTGCAAATCGGCTATCAGCTGGAGCAGCACGCCGCCTATCTGAACAGCTGGGCGCAGCACTTGAAGGAGGGAGGCCCTAAGGAGCTGTTCAAAGTGCTCAGCGATGCACGCAGGGCCGCTGATCTGATTGCACCTGAACCGGAGGCCGAGGAGGCCTGAACAGCAGCACCACCGGCCCGGCCTGCTGCTGGGCCCTTACCCCACTGCTACTGAAGCAATGCAAAATCAACATTCTCTCTGCCCTGTTGTTGTCACCGATCAACAGTTGACGCGGGAGGCCTGGGAGGCCCAGGTGGCCCACCACGTCGAGAGCCTTGTCGAGCTGGGCTGGCGCTGGCAAGGGCGAGCTCTGGCCCCCAGCTGGCAGCCGCAACGGTTGCACATGGAGGGCTCATGACTTGTCGAGTGCTTGGCTTCTTCCTGGGGCTGACGCTTTCAACAGCGTGCATCAACTTGACAGCTCCTGATTTCTTCACTCAAAAACACTTTGATTTCCTTTTTGGCTATGAAACTTTGGATTCCGATTGACTTTTATCTGGGGGCTTCAGTCCGTCGGAATCGGTTGCTCGAGACACCAACCAGGGTGGTGCATTCCATGGGTGAAAACCGAGCGATCCGCCTGGAGTGCTGTTGTCTGCTGCACGTCTGCATCATCATCGACTTCAGACCGTTGTACGTTGGCAACCGTTGCGGTGATTGCTAGTTCTACAATGTCAATGTCGAGCACCTTGCAATGTCAACTCTTGAATCATTCCGCGCTGGGCTTCGGCTCATGCGGACCATCAATCCACAGATCAGAGCTAGCCAGATCGAAATGCTGATCACGGTTCAGTTGAATCCGGGCATCAGTCAGACCGATCTGGCAGTGGAGTGTGACTTGACACTCTCAGCCGTTTCCCGAGCTGTTGACGTTTTCAGCACGTCAGGGCGAAGGGATGGCCGTAGCTCAGCTCTTGGCCTGCTGGAGGCCCGCAAGGTGCCAGATAATGAGCGCCTTTTGGCGCTCTATCTGACCCCAAAAGGGCAGCAAATCTTGAAACTTCTCTCTGAAATTAACCATGGCAACTAGATACAGAGCCGACCGTGATTGCTGGATCGCTGCAATCGAAACACCAGAAGGCCGGGTGACGCGGCACTTCAAGACAGAGGAGGAAGCATCCCGATACGAGCTGCTGATGGCAGGCTGCAACCTTTACCGGTTGCACAGCGTCTGTTGCTCGCTCGATTGGGAGGGCAAGGAACCTAGCCAGAAACAGCGGGCCATGCGGCTGATCGCCATGCTCGGGGAGGCCACGCACCCCAGGCAGCTGACCACCGGCGTCATCGATGAACTGGTGGCGAAGCGGCGGCAGGCTGGCGCCGGCAACAGCACGATCCGCAAGGAGCTCAGCGCTTTAAGGGTGATGCTTACAAGGGCTCAGCGCCTGGGCTGGATTGAGCAGCTGCCGCTGTTCCCTGAAGGCCGGACATTGAAGCTCCCAGAGGCCCGTGATCTGGTGATCCGTGAAGAGTGGTTCCGAGAGCTGCTCGACGTCATGGAGAAGCGTGAGCAGCGTGATGAGATCGCTCTGACTCGGTTCCTGCGAGCTACAGGTTGCCGTGTTGGCGAAGCCTTGGACCTGCGTTGGGATCGAGTTGATCTCAACAAGGGAACGGTTCAGTTTGTGTTGACCAAGGGCTGCAACGCTCGCCGGTTGCCGATCAGTGATGAGGTGAGATCTGTGTTGCTCCAGCAGCAGGCCAAAAGCCGCAGTCCGCTGGTGTTCAGCATTGCCTACAAGACATTCCACGCTCAGTACAAGTCAGCCGTCCGACAGGTTTGCCTCAACCTGGGCCTGGGATTGCAGGTGCAGCAGGAGTGGGTGATCCACACCCTGCGGCACACGAAGATCACAGAGCTGGCACAGAAGGGTTTCCAAGCACCCGCGATTCAGCAATGGGCAGGCCACAAATCACTGGCGATCACACAGCGGTATGTGCATGGTGCAGGTGTTGACCTGTCGAGCCTCGCCGACTGTTGAACGGTGTCTCATCATCGAGACACTTGCGAAAACAGTTGAACGTTGGCGGAACCAGCCAACGACATAAAAGCCAGTCTGAACAGGCTTTTTCGGTCAGCTTCAATGGACTCTGCATCCATTCTATTAGTTGCCACACCGATAAAAGCCTGCTCAGAACTGGGATCTCACTGGAATCTCACGAAATGTCTGAGCAACAGTCAATCGAAGTCAACACTCCACGGGAAAAGCAGCTCGAGCTCGAGCGTTGGTGCCGCAATATGGGCCAGCAAAAATCACGGGCCGATGGCTGGGAGAAAGGAGCTCAGGGCTCCTTGATCAACAAGCTGGCCGAGGCCTACTTGCAGCTTGTCCAGGAGGCTTGGGAGCGCGGCAAAACAAGGGCTGGCAAACAGGCTCACATTTGGCAGCTCATGCCCGCATGGGAGCCGGTTCAGCATGTGGCGCTGGAAGCCTTCTACTACGTCATCAGCCATTGCCATGACTCCCAAAGCGCCAACAAGATGGCTCGAGGCATTGGCACCCGGGCCGAGTACGTCCTTTGGCTCAAGCACGAGGCCTGGGGTGAGAGCCTCCACTTGCAGGGCATCAAGCTGGCTGGCGGCAGCAGCCTGAGCATGGACTTGATGGTTCGCCGGCTCAGAGACAAAGGTTTCAGAAAGGCCGCGGCCTACAAACCCCTTGAACCGATTGAAAAGACTGGGCTGGGGATGTTGTTCCTCGAGCTGATCGCTACCAGCACCGGGTTGATTGAGCTCTACATCGAGAAGGGCGCGATGGGGCGGAAGAAGAAAATGGTGCGGATGACAGAGCTCTACTGGAGCTATCTGGATAACTGGCTGGAGATCATTCAGTGGCTCCGGCCATTGCGGCTGCCAATGCGGGTGCCTCCCAAGCCCTGGACCAACCATCACGACGGTGGGTATCTACTGCTCGAGAGCCAGGTTTCCCCTGTGCCCTGGGAACGCTGGCCAGTGCTCATGAAGCAAGCCAAGCCTTGCGTGCTGGGCAGCATTAACGCCCTGCAGGAGGTGCCATACGTCATCGATCACGAGATGGCCGATCTGCTGGCCAGCGTCTGGGAACTCGGCCATCCCATCGGCAAGGTGCCACGTCGTGAGCGGCTGCCTGAACCGATAGACCATGAGTACAGGATGCGGGGCCTGGGCCCCTCGGCCTACTGGAAGGCGGTGTGGGAGTACAAGGCGGATCGCCGGCTGAACGGCAGCAGGAGTCAGATCATCAGCTCAATGGTGACCTACACAAAACTCTGCGACGCAGACAATCTGCACTTCGTCTGGCGCATGGATCACCGTGGGCGCCTGTACTCGCGCGGGGCTCAGCTCAACCCGCAGTCTGCAGATCATTTCAGGGCCCAGCTGCAGTTCGCAGAGACCAGCCCCATGAAGGGCAACGAGGCCGCGTTTGCATGGTCCCTGGGGGAAGCCTATGGCGAGGCCAAGGATGAAAAGGTCCGCATCGATTTCTTGCACGACGAACGGGACGTGATCGCTGCAGCCGGTCGCAGTCCGGTTGATTACCTCGAGTTCTTTGACCGAGCTAAGGAGCCCTTCCGCTTCGCCCAGCTCTGCATGGACTGGGCCTGCTATCAGGACAACCCAGCATTCAGAACCGGGACAATTCACTGGCTCGACCAGACCTGCTCTGGCTGGGGCCACCTGGCCTGCCTGATCGGAGACCATGATCTTGCTCAATTCACCAACGTGGTGGGGAGCCGGCCGGCCGATCTGTATCAAGGCATTGGCTTGGCTGTAGAGCAACGCATCAAATGGCTCTTGGATCACGAAGAGCTGACCGATCGGCAGCGAGTTTGCCTGATCTGGTGGCAGGAACACGACATTCCACGGAGCCTATGGAAAGGAATGCTGATGCCTGTCATTTATGGCAGGACTTACCTGAGCCTGACTCAAACGGTGCGTCATTATCTACGCGATGAGGTCAAGGATTTCCTAACAGACGAGGGCCTGAGAGTCGTTGATGTTGCCAACGTCATGGCCAAGGCCGTCAACGACGTAGTCGCTGACACCTTCCCACACGTCAGAGATCTTTCCCGATGGCTCGGGCGACTCGCTGACATACAGATGGATAAAGGGATTAGGCCTTATTGGTACACACCGAACATGATGGCTGTCGAGTCCTACAGCAACGTCACCTATGCCGACAAACTTGAACTAGCAGTGGCAGGCAGGAGTGTCAGGGTCCGGCAACGCAATCAGGACAAGACCAAGTTCAACAGACAAAACACGAAGAGGAAGCTAGTGCCTGACTTCGTCCACAGCATGGATGCAGCTTTCTTGCAGCGCTTCGTGTGCCACTGGCAGACCTATGAGCATCCCTTGAGCGTTGTCCATGACTGCTTTGGAACAACGATTGGATCTGTCAGCACGTTGCGGTCTGAGTTGAACGACCAGTGGGCACGCTTCTACTCGGTGGACTACCTGACGCGTCACCAGGGGATGGTCGAATGCGTTGTTGGCGAGGAGGTGCCTGCTCCTCCGATCATCGGGACCTTGGACCGCTCGAAGGCTGGGGAGAACCCATATTTGTTTTGCTAAACACTTGCCACAGTGCAACAGTTTTAGCTATGCTCACATTGCTGGTTCAACCAGCGCTACGAAACCCAAATCACAATGGCCAAACACGTCACTTCAATCGCTCGCGTCGCCTTCAACAGCATCATCAATCCGCGAACATCAGACTTCGGCAAAACCAGCTGGGATGTCGGTGTAGTTCTCACCGAAAAGGATTCTCAAAGCATCTTTCAAGCAATTGAAGATGAGATCAATCGCTTTCGGGACGCCAACGCCAAGGGCAAGGAGCTACCCAGCAACGACAAGCTCAAAATGCCGTGGCGGCAAAGCGTCCGGCAGAACGAAGACGGTGAAAAGGTGCCCGTCGAGGGCGAGTTCCTCTGGGTGTTCAAGCGTCCGGTTTCATACCCCGATCGACGCAACGGAGGAGAGATGAAAAACACTCCGCCCTTGATTTATGACTCGATGGGAAAAATTGTGGACGGCCTTCAGGAGGTGCCCAATCAAACCACTGGCAAAGTTGTCTATGAAGTTGGCATCTACAACCGCATGGGCAACTCTGGCGTAACCCTGCGCCTTGTCGGGTTTCAGATCGCCGAGATGGGGGCAGGATCCGGCGTTGATCTGACCCCGATCGAAGGTGGGACCTTTGTGGCTGAAGAGGACAGCGCCGACATTGGCGCACTGCTTAGCGCCTGATGCTGGAAAGGTTCAACCGATACAACAAACAACGCAAAGACAAAGAGCACCGCTCGCGTTTGGAAGATCAGGTTGAAGATGCCCTGCGTATGCAGGGCTTCCTGCCTGAATACGAATCCGAAAAGTTCTCTTATGTCTTGCGCCGGAAATACACTCCAGACTTCAGAGTTGGAGATGTACGCATTGAGGTCAAGGGTTGGTGGCCACCAGCAGAAAGAACAAAGTTCCTTGCTGTTGTCATGGCAAATCCCACCTTAAAGATCTTCGTTGCGTTGCAGCGCCCTGGTCTCACTTTGAACAAGAGCAGTAAGACCACATATGCAGAGTGGTGCCAGAAACATGGCATTGCTTGGTGCCCCATCCCTATCCCACCTGACTTCCTTAAACAATGGCTAGCTGGGCAAAGACTCACATTCCATGCCCAGGGCCCGACTGCGACAGCTCAGATGGCGCCAGCCTCTGTGAAGACGGAAGCATCTACTGCTTCGTTTGCGAAGGGCGCTTCGATTCAGAAGGCAACCCATGGAAAAGACCAATGACAAGCATCGCGGCCTTAGCTGGAATCCCCAGGACTGACAGCGTCACCAAGCAAGTGATCTTCCTTAAGGGAGATCCAGCCGACTTGCTGGAAGAACGGTGCATCAGCCCGTCAACCTGTCGTCTATACGACTATCAGCGAGCTGCTTGGCGCGGCCAGCCAGCTCAAGTCGCCAACTATCGAGACGAAAACGGACTGGTCTCAGCTCAACACATCCGCTATGGCGCAAAGCAGTTTGCATGGAATGGCCGGGAGAAAGGAGCAAAGCTCCAGCTGTTCGGCCAGCATCTTGGCAGCGAAGGCACGCTCATCCTCTGCGAGGGAGAGATCGATGCCATGTCCGTGTATGAAGTGCTGCAGACACATAGCCATAGGCACAGGTTTGTTGCTGCCTCCATCCCTGACGGGGCGCAGTCGGCTAAGCGTTCATGCAAAGACCAGTTGCAGTGGATCCTTGGCTTCAAGCGTGTTGTCATCTTCATGGACAACGATGATCCCGGCAGGAAGGCTGCTGCCGAGTTGGCGGAACTGATTGGGCCATCAGCCGCTATTGCCAGTGCCTTTTCATACAAGGACGCCAACGAAGCCCTGCAAAACAACGATGACTTGGCTGTCCTTACGGCCATCAACAACGCCAGGCGTCATAGACCAGAGGCAATCGTCCATGCTCCTGAGCTCCTCAGCAAGGTGCTCAATCCAGAGCATCGTTTTGGCCTGCCCTACCCCTGGCATGGTTGGAACAAGTACACCGAGGGCATGAAGCCAGGCCAGCTGGTCATGGTTTCTGGTGGCACCGGCATCGGCAAGAGCCTGTTCACCCGCAGCATTGCGCTGAACCTGGCCAAGACCGGAACACGGGTGGCCTATATCGGGCTCGAGGAAAGCTGTGAAACCAGCCTCGAGCGGATGCTGAGCGAGGAGCTTGGGGTGAGCCCCGCGTTCCACCTCGACACACCAGACCAGCGACAACGCCGCGATCAAGAGGAGATCAAAGCAGCGCTGGCCAAGTTTGCTGACAACCTATTCCTTCTCGACAAGTTTGGAAGTGATGACTTTGATTCTTTTGTTGCATCGGTTAAGCACTACGTCCTTGGAGAGGAATGTCAGGTTGTCATCCTTGATCACTTCTCACTATTGGCTGATGGCATTGCCCTTTCTACTGACCAGCGCCGCGCTATTGATCGGTGCATTAAGGATCTCAAGACGCTTTGCGTTGAACTCAGCTTCACGATGGTCGTTGTCTGCCACCTATCGAGGCCCGGTGGATTCGGTCCATCGCACGAAGAGGGTGGTGAGCCCACGCTGTCCGAGCTACGAGGATCTCATTCCCTAGCTCAGATCCCTGACTTCGTTGTGATGCTGCAACGCAACCCCCGAGCTGAAGACAAGGTGGAGGCCAACACCACCAACTGCTGGCTGAAAAAGAATCGGGTCAAGGGAGAGCTTGGCCTGATGTCACGACTGCACTATCTCGACAGCTGCCGATTCCATGAACTCTGAAGACCTTGTTCAACGCTTTGAAGAAAGCGGCCCACTCAAAGATGATCTTTATTACAAGATCAGGGGGCATGTATTGAATGAACTGTATGACTTTGCCGTCAAGAACTACAACGAGGAAAAGCCCTATGAAGATCGATTGCCGATGACTGTACGCCAGTCGTACTACATGGGCTATGCCAAGGCGATCGATGGCATCCGAGGCATGGCCCAACTGCCCATGAATGAACAGGAGTTTTTGCTGTGACCAGAATCCTTGTTGACGCTGACATGCTGCTGTTCCGTGCCTGCGCAGCGACGGAGGTGGAGGTGGAGCTGCGCCATGACGTCTGGGTGCGTCATAGCGAGCAGCCCCAGGCCAGACAGATTTACTGGGACCAGATCATGACGTGGTGCGAGCAGTTTGAGACCGCTCCTGAGCATGTCATGCACTGCTTCACGGAACGCAGTGCCTTCAGGCGTGAGTTGGCGCCCAGCTACAAGGCCAACCGGAAGGGGTACAAGCCTGTTGGCTTCAAGGCATTGAAGAATGAACTGCTGATGGATGAAGGCGCCTTCATGTTTCATAAGATTGAAGCTGATGACCTCATTAGCATCTTCGCCACTATGCTGGATGCTTATGATGATGGCGTTGTCATCGCCTCGGGGGACAAAGACCTAAGGCAAGTCCCTGGTGTTCATGTTTGGATTGGCGGTGAGCCGTATGAAGTATCAAAAGAAGAAGCCGAGCGATTCACCTACCAACAGTGCCTTTCAGGAGACTCGACCGATGGCATCCCAGGGTGCAAAGGGATTGGAGCAGTCCAGGCCGAGCGCATCGTCAGCAAGTTCGACCTATCCCGGCCTGTGGATTGTTGGGAAGAAATTGTTCGGACGTATGAACAGAAGGGTCAGGTGGACAACCCACGGGACACAGCGCTCCAGCAGGCGCGATTAGTCCGGCTGCTTCGAGCCGGCCAGTACAACTTCAACAACCACGAGGTCACGCTATGGAATCCCCCGACGTCTACAAGCGAATCATCGGACAGCACCTTAACCCTGAAGTGTTAGATGCACTTGACAAGTTGTTCCCAGAAAGGACACCTGAACTGGCTGACTCAATCGACCAAGTCCGGTACACTTCAGGTCAGAGGTCTGTCATTCGCTTTCTCAAAGGCCTCGTTGAACCACAGCAATGAGGTCAGATGGCAATCGACAACCTGCGTGACTACAAGTTTGGCGGCAAATACATCGTCGGCAACCCGCATGACTACAAGTTTAGCGACCAATACATCGACCGAAACAATAACTTCGAGGACATCTGGAACAACCCAGGCAATTACTCCTATGAGGAGTTCGAGAAGTCTTTTGACTCAACCTATGCTCCTCGCATTTTTATTAACTCGGACGACGGCGACGAGAACGAGTATCGGACCCAGCAGGACCTCCCCAATTTCCAGTCAAGGAAGAATGCGGCTGTCAACGATTGGCTGGGTCGCCGCCAAGGCGCTGCTGCTCAAGCTGCGGCTGCCAACAACAATTCCAACCCCACTCCTTTGGACATCGATCCAAAGCGTGGCACCGGGGAATACGACGACATCATTGACAGCCTGAGGGATGAGCTAGGCACTGCTCAGCAGACCATTGCCGACATCAGAGACAGGCAAGTCAGCACACCCCAGACGCCATCGGTCCAAGACCAACTGGCTGAGGTGCTGGCACAGATGCAGCTGGACTTTCAGCAGCGGTATTCCGGCTTGCAGGACATGATGCTGCAACAGCAGCAGAGCTTTCAAAGCTCGATGAGCATGTTTCAGCAGCAGGCTCAGGCCGCCCAGGCTGCTTACCAGCAGCAGCTGCAGCTGTCGCAAAACATGGCCAAGGCTTACGTGCCTCCGGCAGAGCAAAGTGCAGCGACTGCGGCAATCGGCGACCAGCGGGAAATGGAAACCCGTCGGTCTGAGGACAACGTCCTCAGTGAGCTCTCGATCCTGTCCGGGCTGGGCACCAGCTCGAATCCACTTTCTGGCCTTCAACTTGCATAACCATGGCTTACTCAACTGGGACTGAAGCGTATGCTGCAATGCTGCGGGCTTTTGAGGCTATGAAGCTTCAGTACCCCGGCCAAGTTGGTATTACAGGAAAACAGTATTACAACATCCCATGGTCTGCTCAAAAGGCGTTCAACGACAAGTGGAACCCCATTGTTCAGCAGGCTAGACATATTGAAGGCAAGGCGAACCCAAATCCAGGGTCTCGATACGCAAAGATGTCGGCGGCCGAGCAAAAGGCTATCGATGATCGCAAGGCTGCAGCTGCCGAGAAGGCCTATGCCAACCCCAGTTACCCCGACCCAACACCGCCAGCAACTCAGCCGAGTCCAGTAGAAGCGGTTACTGCAACCTACGAATCGAAAATCAAAGAGCTGCAAGACCTGATCACTCAGCAAACAGCTGACTTCACGTCTCAGCAGCAGCAGATGCAGGAAGGCCTGGCAGCTCAGCAGGAGGCCTACAACAAGCAGGCCCAACAGATGGCCAATTCTCAACGGGCCTACACCCCAGCGCCTGAAGCAACAGCAACTGAAACAACCACGACTGATTCAGGGCTAACCACCCGGAGGACTGCACGAAGCGGCCTTACATCATTAGCGATCATTGAAGGGCTTGGCACCAATGCCAACCCACTGTCCGGCCTGCAACTTGCGTAATGGAACTCACTGCTGAATCACGTTGGCGCGACCTTGAGCTGCACCGGTCGGTGTATCTCCGTCGTGCCATTGACTGTGCATCGCTGACGATCCCCAGCCTGATCCCTGAATCAGATCAAAGCTGGGGCTGGGGCGGTGAGCAGTACAACAGCCTGAAGTCTCTGTATCAAGGCGCCGGGGCCCGTGGCGTCTCGAGCTTAAGCGCCAAGCTCTTGCTTGCTCTCTATCCCCCGAGTCAACCGTTCTTTCGGTTGATGATTGAGAAAGGCAGGATCGAGGAGTATCTGGCCCAGGCTGGTGGTGATCAGCAGAGCCAGCTGAGCGAGCTGGACATCGCGCTTGCATCAATCGAACGACAGATCCTGCAGAAGCTGGACAAGCTGCAGGCCAGGCCAGCGCTGTTCGAGGCAGTCAAGCATTTGGTTGTCGGCGGCAACGCCCTGCTCTACGTCGGCACTGAGACAATCCGCATGTACAGCCTGCGTTCATTCTGTGTTGACCGTGACCCGGAGGGGAACGTCACTGAGATCGTTGTGCGTGAACAGGTGGCTGCTGAGCACCTGCCCGAAGGTGCTGACACAAGCGATGACGAAGAGGGAAGCCGCGAGCCGCATGACGTTTACACGCATGTTGACGTGGACTGGTCCGAGGATCGCGTTGAGTGGTTCCAGGAATACAAGGGGAAAAAGATCAGAGGGACTAGCGGCTTCAGCCGGATGGCAACAAGTCCCTGGCTTGTACTGCGCCTGCACAGGATTGCAGGTGAGAGCTATGGCCGCGGCCTGGTTGAAGAAGTGCTGGGGGACCTTCAGAGTCTTGAGAGCCTGAGCAAAGCGATCGTGGAGGGCAGCCTGATTGCTGCCAAGGCGTTGTTCCTGGTCAACCCGAACGGTGTAACGCGGGCAGATGTGTTGGCCCGTGCCGAGAACGGAGCAATCGTGGCGGGTAACGCCGCTGACGTTGAAGCGCTGCAGGTGCAGAAAGCCAATGACTTCAACACTGCATTGCAGACGATGCAGTTACTTGAACGTCGTCTCAACTTCACGTTCCTGACGAACGAAGCTGTGCAGCGTGACGCTGAACGAGTGACAGCGGAGGAGATCAGGCTGATGGCAGAGCAGCTGGAGCAGGGCCTTGGTGGGATCTACTCGATCTTGAGTGCTGAACTGCAGCTGCCGCTGATCAAGCGGACGATGCACATGATGGAGAGGGACGGCGAGATGCCTGCTGTCCCGGAAGGCTTGATCAACCCACAGGTCACCACTGGTCTTGAGGCAATCGGTCGAGGCAATGACAAGCAACGTCTGACCAACTTCCTTCAGGTTGTTGCGACTGCGATTGGGCCTGAGCAATTCCTGCAGTACATCAACCCATCAGAGTTGATTCGGCGCTTTGCTGCGTCTGACGGCATCGACATTGCTGGGCTTGTGAAGTCAGAACAGGAACTACAGGCTGAACAAGCACAGGCACAGCAGGTAGCATTGGAGCAGCAACTTGCACAAGGAGCTATCCAAAATGGAGCAATCGGTGGGCCGCCGCAGCCGGCGAACACAACCGGTGGAGGAAATGCTGGAGAAGCAAGTCCAGCCGTCGCCCCAGGCTGAGAAGCAGCATGGGGTGCATCTTATGCCATACCCAAATGGCGAAGGTCACATGATCGTTCAGAACGGATTCCCCCATGCCTGAAGTACAGACTGGACAAGACGGATCCTTTGAGGATCAAGCAGCTGTTGCCGAGGAATCGGCTCGCGTTGATGCAGCTCGAGCTGAGTTGTATGACGAAGCCGCTGGCCAGGAGGAGACGGGTCAAGGGAGCGATCTGATTCTGGGCAAGTACAAGTCTGTTGATGACCTTGCTTCTGCTTACCAGAGCCTGCAAGCCGAATACACAAGGCTCAAAGGGGGGCGGCCCGAGCCTGTTCTTGAGTCTGCTCCCGAGGCCGCTGCTGAGGCCCCTGAAGCCCCTCAAGATGAGCAGCGTGGTGACGATCAAGACCAGCCCAAACTGACGGTCCAGGACGCCGAGCGCATCCGGGATCAAATGTTTGATCAGGTTGGTGGAGAGGAGCGCTACAAGGCGGTTGCTGGTTGGGCAGCGAGGAATCTTCCTCCTGATCGGATTGGTGCCTTCAATGCCGCTCTTGAGCGTGGTGATCAATCGCAGATCATCAATCAGTTAAAGGGCCTGCAATACGACTACATGATGGCAACTGGCTATGAGCCAAGGCTTACCGGTGGTCGTGCTCCAAGCAACCAGGTGAGAGGCTTCAAGAGTGAGGCCCAGGTGATTGAAGCCATGAAGGACCCGCGCTATAGCGGCAGCAACCCTGATCCGGCTTACATCAAGGAAGTAGAGGAACGCATTGCCGTGAGCAATGTGTTCACTCCGAAGTGAAGCTGCGGTAGAAAAGGGGCAGATCTTTTGCTCATTGATCTGCCCAAGGCTCACTACGGTGACACCCGAGGTGCGGAGGTGGGAATGATCAACCAACACCTTCACATCCAAAAACAATGGCTGCTCCAAACCTTACTCTTTCTCGCAGTGGTGCTGTCAACAACACCACTGGCACTTGGGCCCAGGACAATGCTCTGTTCCTGAAGGTCTTCTCCGGTGAGGTGCTGACTGCTTTCCAGCGGTCTTGCATCTTTGATGACATGGTGCAATCTCGCACCATCGCCAATGGCAAGAGCGCTCAGTTCCCGGTGACTGGCCGCTTCACTGCCAAGTATCACACTCCTGGCGAAATGATTGTCGGCCAGGGCAACATGGCTCAGAACGAGGTCGTGATCAAGATCGACGATCTGCTGATTGCAGACGCCGCTCTGTATGACCTTGATGAAGCCAAGAACCACTACGACATCCGTGCGATCTACTCCAAAGAGCTTGGCGAAGCTCTTGCCCGGGAATACGACAAGCGCCTGGCGCGTGTCATCACCCTGGGTGCCCGCACTGCCGCTGGTGATTTGACGGCCAACCTGCCTTCTGGTCTGAGCCCTGACGATCCGTACCGCACCGGCACTCGGATCGACATCAACAAGGCAGCACCCACTCCTGATGACCTTGTTGCTGCGGTCTTCACCGCTGCTCAAAACCTGGACGAAAAGGACATCCCTGCTGATGGCCGCGTTCTGGTCTGCTCCCCTGAGATCTACTACACCCTGATCCAGTCGAGCCGTGCGGTGAATGTGGACTTCAACCAGCAAGGTGTGAACGGCTCTTACCGCGAGGGCCAAATCGCCAAGCTGGCTGGCTTCAACATCTACTCCAGCAACCACATCAAGCAAGGCAACGTTACGGCAAAAACTGGCGAGCAGGGTTACACCTTCGCTGGCTCTGACGTGACTCTGTCTTCTGTGGACATGAGCAACACCAAGATGCTCGCGTTCCAAAAAGGTGCTGCTGGCGTTCTGAAGCTGCGTGACCTGTCCATGCAGATGACTGGCAATGACTACAACGTCATGTACCAGTCCACGCTGATGGTTGCTCGTTACGCCTGCGGCTTTGGGATCCTGCGTCCTGAGGCTTGCGTCGAGATCCACAACGACGCCTGATCAGGCAGAGCCTTGGTAGCTTTGTTGATCGCTGTCAAGATAAGGGGAGCACCGCTCCCCTTTTTTTATCCAGGTAGGCCATGACAGAACTCGAAGCGGTAAACACGTTGCTCGGCATCATTGGCGAGGCACCGATCGACCGCCTGGCAGACGTGTCGGTGAACGACATCGATGACTCAAGCCTTGCACGCAAAACGCTGCGTGAGATCGAGCGTGACGTGCAGGCCGAAGGCTGGGGTTGGAATACAGATTACGGTGTGGAACTGCAGAAGGAGCTTGGGACCAACCAGTTTCCGTTGCCTTCAAACCAACTGACAGTGTATTTCTCACCAAGCCGTTATCCGAACCAGCAGTACGTGGCGAGAGGGAATAGGGTCTACGACAGGGTGAAGCGCACGTATGACTTTGGTGATGACTTCACTGGGCCTTTGATCGCTGATCAGATGGTCACCCGGCTGGCATGGGACGAGATGCCCCACCAGGCGCAGCAGTACGCAACGATCAGAGCCGCGCGGATCTACTCAGATCGATACGTCAACAGCAACGTAATCTATACCTACACAGTGCAGGACGAAGAATACGCAAGGGCAATGTTGATCAGGGCTGAGGAGTCGCAGCTGGGCAACAACTTGCTATGGGGTAACGATCGTGGCTCGGCCCACGGACTGAGTTACTTCCCAGCCGAGGGCACACGTTTCAGGACACGCTGATGGCACGACGCAAATCATTCCTCCAACCTCGCCGCCAAGGGAGCGGTCCATCCACTCCATCGCTGGTAAAGATGGACAGCCTGATCCAAGGCATCTCTCAGCAGCCTGCTCACCTCCGGCTGGTTGGCCAAGGGGAAGAACAGATCAATGGTTGGAGCAGCCCGGTGGAGGGGCTTACAAAGCGGAATCCTGTCCGTCTGATCAGCAAGATCAAGGATCAGCCAATCAGCGACTCTTACCTCGAGATGCTGAATGTTACCGGTGATGAGCAGTACGGGGTGTTGATCTATAAGGATGGCTCGGATCTGAAGATGCAGATCTACCGAAACGGATCCGCCCCCACGCTGAACGTCCATGGGACTGGCATGACAGTGAGCGGTGACACTGTGACCATTGCCGCCGGCGCTTACCTGCACAACAGCGATGACCTGTACAGGAAGTATGTACTGATCAACAACGGGCCCCTGGGCCTGCTGTTGAACAGGGAAAAGACCGTCGAGATGGATTCAGATCTCAGCCCAACTCGAGCGAATGAAGGCCTGGTCTTTATCCAAGGAGTCGCGTATGAAGTGACCTATGACTTGAAGCTGAATGGCACGAGTGTCGGGACAGTGACCACCCCGAAAGCCACCGACACCAACAACAAGTTGAGTACATCAGACGTTGCCAGCCAGATTGCCGCCAAGGTCAATGCCGTCTCGGGCTTCAATGCAACAGCCCAAGGCTATGTCGTTAAAGTCGCCAAAGACGACGGCAGCACATTTACGGCTGAGCTGGATGATGGTCGCAGTGGTTCGCTGGCTCGAGCCTTTACTGACAAAGTCACCAGCCTGAGTGAACTGCCTACCGTGGCACCAAACGGTTACATCATCAATGCCCAGGGGGACCCATCCTCGGAGGTTGATGACCGCTGGCTTAAGTTCACGACAAACGATGGCGGGAGCTTTGGCGATGGCTCATGGGGAGAAACGGTAAAGCCCGGCATCAAATACAAGTTTGACGTAGACACAATGCCGATCGTGCTTTACAGGCAAGCCGATGGAATAATCTTCATTGGTCCAGCCGATGGCGCAGAACAAACTGAAGGGGCCGAGACATTCACTTTCCCTACCTGGGGGGAGCGTACAGCGGGAGACGAGACGACAGTCCCTGATCCGGAGTTTATTGGACAAAAGGTCAGGGATCATGCGTTGTTTCGAGGTCGCTATGTCGTATGCGCTGGAGTCTCTGTCACGCTAAGCGAAACAGATGATGCCTTTAACTTTTTCCAGGACACCAGCATTGCTTTGACCGAGACAGATTCATTCAGCTTGCGTTCATCTAGTGAACGCAGCAGTGAATTGTTATGGCTACTTCCGGTCGATGAGTCCATGCTGGTGTTTAGTCGATACAGCCAATTTCAAGTCAAGGCTGTTGACACAAACATCCTGACTCCTACGACAGGAACCATTCTCCGACTCAGCAACCTTGAAAGCAACCCCCACGTAAGGCCTAAGCTGGCTGGGCCGCAGGTGCTATTTGCAGCCAATGAATATGGCTACACTCATTACCGAGAATACACTTTCTTTGATAGCACCCAGCGTCGGATTGGACTTAACCTAGGCGGCAGCAATAATGTCACATTGAATCTTCCCAAGTACATCAAGGGAGCAGTAAGCCACTGGGATGTTGGCGAAACGGTTGACACCATGGTGTGCGTGACGCCGCATGATCGCACCATTTTGTACATCTACAAGTACCTATGGCAGAGCGGCGGGCAAGGCCTGAGCAAAAGTCAGGCCAGCTGGAGCAAGTGGCAGCTGGGATGCGAGGTTCAGTGGGCTCGCTTCATGGGCAACACCTTGTATTTAATACTGACCGATGAAGATGGCACGTACAACTGTGTACTTGCTTCTGATGAGCTTGAGCTTGAGACCGAGCCGCAGCCGCATCTTGATCGCCTTGTGTTCTATCCCGAATGCAATAGCGACTTCACAAGCACCAACGATGTAGCTGCCTCCTACGACAGCGATACAAACATCACGACATTCGTGCTGCCCTATTCCTCCAGTGGGACGACGCACGCTGTCACCAGGTACAAGGACGCAAGCAAAGAAGGGTTGTGGCTAGGCAGCACTGATGGCGACACTATTGTCTGCACGACCCCCGGCGATTGGACCACGGAAACGATTGCTTTCGGAGAAGAGTATTTGTTTAGCTACGAGTTCAGCCAGGCTTACCTCCCTTCGAGAGACCAAGCAAAAAGCAAAGTAATCGGCAACCTTTCTGGCCGAACTCAGATTCTCCGCTGGCACATCTATCATCACAACACTGGATACTACGAAGTTCGCGTTAAGCGCAGCGGGAGATCTGACACCCTTCAAAAGTTCCGGGCAAGATTCCTAAATACGATGAACAACGAGTTGGACACCGAAACCAGCTTTTTGGATACAGGCCGAATCAATGTTCCGGTCTATGGAAAGAACGACGAGGTCAGGGTCTTGGTCGAATCCCGGAGCTGGTTGCCGCTTGTTCTCAGTGGCGCAGCGTGGGAAGGCTCTTATTCTGACCGCAGTAGGGGGCTTAACTGATGGCGCTTGGAGCAATTATCGGTGGGATCCTCGGGATCGGCGGCAGCATTTACGCCAGCCAGCAGCAGTCGAATGCTGCGGCACAGGCCAACGCCTTAGCGGAAGAGCAGGCCGAGGCTCAGTACGAACGTGCTCAGAAAGAGTGGCAGATCGACTACGACACCAGGCTGGCCAACTGGGCCTGGTCCTATGCGCAGCATGAAGCGCAGATATTCCAAGAGAAGCAGCAGAAGGCCGACTACGAATGGAGGCAGGGCCGACTGATCGACTCGGCCATGCAGAACCTGGCAATCAACCAGGAGGCCCTGCTGACCAAATACGGCATCGAAGAGGACCTGCGTGCCGCCCAGGAAGGGATGCAGCTGGGTCAGACCATGCTGACGCTCACGGCTGACACCAACGAATCGCTGCGGCAGTACATGCAGCAGATCCGGGATGTGGCGCTGCAATCCAAGACCCTGGAGCAGCAGACCAACCGCGAGAGCCAGGAGCTGATGACCAGCATCACGCTCTCGATGCAGCAAGACAACATGCAGCGTGACCTGCAGAACATCGCCGCTGTGATCGATGGGGCTGCCGTCAAAGCACGCGTCATGGCGCGTCAAGGCGGCAGCAGCAGTGCGCAGCGATTGGCAATGAACAAAGCGCAGGAACTTGGTCGCACCTATGGCCTGCTTGCTTTGCGCAACCAGGATCGTGACAGCCGTGTGGCACTGCTCAACACCTCGATGCAAGGCGAACGGGCGACACAAATGGGACGCTTCGCTTTGTCCGTTCAGGATTCAGCAGACCGGATGAAGTACACCAATGCCAAGTATGTGCGTGATGCCGGCTACACCATGGATGTTTTCGAGAAGCTGACAGTGCCAACCTTTGCGCTGGCCGCGCAGCAGGGTGAACGAGACATGAAGAGCCTGTACATCCAGACGCAAGGGATTGTCGATGAGGCCTCGATGCCGTTCCGGGAGTCGATCTTCTTCGCTCCACGCCAGCCGATCGCCGGCCTGGAGCCGGAGTACATGGCACCGACAAAGGTCTACCAACCGACAGGGTTTGACCTGGCCTTCAACGCAATCAGCGCTGGTGTGCAAGGTGCAATGAACTTTAGCTATCAAACGCCAACTGGTGGACTGGGCTTCTATTGAGGCTATACTTGACAGTAGTCAACCAACTTTTCAATGGCAAGACTGACTGGCGAAGCGCTCCTTGAGCATGTAAAAGCCAATGCCGGAGCTGACAGGGACGAGGTCATCGAATCCGCTGGCTATGTCGCTACTCGCAATGGCAAAAGGAGCCTGCAGCGCACAGAGTTCTTTCAGGCTCTGTCACATGCCCAGGGCCTCGAGATCGGCCCAACCGTGCCTCGCAACAACAAGGGCAAGGAGCCAGGTTTCAAGCTCAAGGTTGGTCCTAAGGGGATGGTCCCTGTTGGCCCTGCCTACACCAGCAAGATCGGCGTGGAGCCCGGTGGGTATGTCAGCGTTGAGATAGATGGGGATTGCCTGGTCCTATCCCCAGCGTGACCATAAGCGCACGGCGTCATATAAGGAGGGGGTGGTGTCCTCTCCTTTTTTATTGGGAATTGCCAGTCAGCTCTAAACGCCAAGCACCTTAAAAGCCCGTGCGGTGTAGTCACGGCGATCCTGTGCGCCATTGGGCGGCATCCGACCGTTGACGCGAGCGCCAACTTGATCAACGCTTGCACCGCGCTGGATCAATCCCTTCATGTCGTTATCCATCCACCAGAAGCCACTGATCGTCCATGGGTAGACCTCGCTTGAGTAGGTCTTGCCAAGGATCATGACTTTCGGATCTGGTTTGCCGATGCTTGACAGGTAATCGCTGAAGCGCTGGTGGTTGTAGCGGCCAGTGCATTGCAGCCAGCCGGTGCCAGCGAACTTGACACCATCGCCAGGATGAACGTTGCCCAGGTCCTGCCGGCCTTCGTAATTGCTGCCGTCATGGATCTCGACGGGATAACGCAACCCAGCTGACTCATGACCGCACTGCCCAAGGAAGAACGCCAGCTCTGTGCGTGTGTTGATCTTGAA
>JGI10211J34971_10001400_pt1 | contig 19896 bp, 24 predicted proteins | sample Etolagsediment_FD_34971 | JGI IMG/M metagenome (IMG submission 34971)
GAGATCGCCACCACATCCTCCGCGTCGCGGGCCACCGGCCGATACGAGTTCGACCAGGGAACCGCGATCCGCGTCACCACCGGCGCCCGTTCGGGAAGCCAGACGCGATGGACGCGACCATCGCCAAGGCGCACCTCCACCTCTTGGCCCTCATCCGTCCGGTGGGATCCGAGCGTCACCAGACCGCGCATCGCAGCCACGTCGATGAGGTGCTGCTGTGACGACTCGTCGCGGCAGGCGGCGCAACGGCACGCGTCGTAGGCGCCAGCCGGATCGATCGGACCCTCACCGAGCACTCGCGCGAGCAGATCGCGACGCGCCATCACCGAACCGGCGTCCACTCCGGGTTGCTTCCCGGAGTCATCGGCTCGGCGGAGGCGCATCGCCCGTTCCGCGTGCGGCTCGGCGAGAAACATCGCCGACTCGTCCGCCGACATCGGACCGCCTTGCTGGTTAAGCGTGATCACCGAGGCCTCGCTCAACGACCCGAGGAAACCCTCCTCGACCGCGGCGAGATGACGCTTCGCCGCGACATGGAGACGAATCGGCTCGGTCACACTCGACCGAAGCCACGGGCCGAGACGGGTCGCGCCGACCTCAGCGTGATCCGCCACCCCGAACTCTCCGGCCGGCACGAGCAGATGGCCCACATCGTGGAGCAGTGCGGCGAGCACCAGGTCGTCGTCGGCTGCTCCTCCGTCGGACTCGAGCGCGGCGGCTGTCTGTAACGCGTGCTCGCGCATGTTCACGTGCTCTCCGTACGTCACCTCAGCACTCCGCTCGACGAGGCCGAGCAGGTGATCAACAATCGGGCGCTCGGAACCAATCAGGCTCGAACCCGACCAGTTCTCGCACGGATCGAGACCCGCGAGATCGGCCACCGTCGGCGCGATGTCGAGCATCGACGCCACCTCCCAGAACGACCCCGGGGCCACCCGCTCCGATCGGACAGCCACGAAGATGTCCATCACGTCGTCGGTGGTGGCCGAGTGATCGTCGCCGATGCCGCCGTGATCAGTGGTGACCACGACCGACGTCTCCTCCCCAACGACCTCGAGGAGCCGTCCGAGGGTCCGATCGATCTCGGTCATCGCCGACAGGTACTCGTCACTTCCCCAGCCGTGATCGTGACCGGCGAGATCGGTCCGGCACAGGTACACGTAGGAGACGTCGGGACGACGCGCCGCCCACACNGAGGCGAACATGTCGACCATGAGGTCGTCNTCAGCCGGGTCGTAGCCCGAATCGATGAAGATCCGATGGAGGCTGGCNNGCGGCTCGATGAGCGAGTCCATCTGCTTCCAGTTGTTCGCGCTCGCCGTTGAACGGCCGGCAGCGCGGGCGAGGGCAAGCACCGAGGTCAACCCCTCCGCGAGCGGCTTCATGGAGTTGTCGACAAGACCGTGAACCGTCGGGTCCACTCCAAGGAGCATCGAAGCGTGCACCACCCTCGTCCACGGCGGTTCCACGGTGCGGGCGGTGAAACATCCCGCACCTGAACGGACGAGACCGCAGAGATGCGGCATCCGCTCAGGGGTGACGAACCGAGGCGCGATGCCATCGAGTGAGACGAGAACGACCGGGGGATTCGACAACCCGACCACCTCCGAGGAGACAACCGCCGGGCACCGCGCCCGAACACTCGGACATTACCGGTCTGGCACCGGCCGCCGACGCTCGGAGCCGGGTGCGGGAATCGAACCCGCGACCACGTTGAAAACGAGGTCGCGCCGGCGCCCCGTCGATTATCACCGACGTTCAGGTCAGGCTCATCGCCTGGGCATGAAGCACGTCGGGTGCGAGATCCGCCCCATTCGGCCAGACGACCGTCCCCAACTCCTCGTCGACGCTGACCTGCGCGAAGTAGCTGACCTCGCGGAGAGGTTCGAATACCGGCCCAACCGGACCGGTGAAGCGGTCGGCGAAATCGATGTCGCCAACAAGACCATCGGCAAATGTCAGCCGAAGACGGTGCCCGTCGAGGTGCTCGACGGCTCGGATCTCATACGGGGCGCTCATGACAACGGCTCAATTCTACGCAACGGCTCCTGACGCGCGGCTCGCGCCCAATCGTCCATCAACTCGTCGCGGTGCAGTCCAACCCACTCCTCGACAAGTTCTCGAGCGCGCCGGGGAAGGTAACCGCGGAGTACCTCGCCGGTCTCAATCTCGATCTGTGCCTCGTGCTCGCCGAACCTCGCGTGGAAATGCGCGGGCGGATGATCCGCGAAGTACATGGCGATAACGATCCCGTGAAAGGCTGAGATCCTGGGCACACCGTCCACCGTACGGACGGGGTGTCCCAACAGTGTTCCCGGGTCGCCGACGCTTGGAGCCGGGTGCGGGAATCGAACCCGCGACCACATGATTACAAGTCAAGTGCTCTACCAACTGAGCTAACCCGGCGCGATGGTCAGGCTAGCGATGCCCCTCGCCGGCATCCGCCGGAGCGCGCCTAGTTCCGATGTCGTCGGATCTCGTAGGCGGCGAGAGCGGCCGCTGCCGACACGTTGAGCGAGCCCACCCGACCGAGCATCGGGATCGCGACGATCATGTCGCACCGCTCCCGCACCAGCCGCGAAAGACCAGCACCCTCGGCGCCAAGCACCACGCAGACCGGTTCGGCCGCGAGATCACCCAACTCGAAAAGATCACGGTCAGCGGCGTCGTCGAGACCGACGATCCACACCCCAGCCTCACGCAGGCGAGCGAGCGCCGCCGGCAAACCCGGAACCACGGCGATCGGCACGTGCTCCACCGCCCCGGCCGCCGCCTTGGCGACCGTCGGGGTGACATGGACCGCACGATGACGAGGCAACACGACCGCATCAACACCCGCCCCCTCGCAACTTCGCAAAATTGCTCCGAGGTTGCCCGGATCGGTCACTCCGTCGACCGCCACGATGAATGGCACGTGCCCCGGTCGACGACGAACGACACCAGCGAAATCGGCCTCGGGAATCGGCGCCGCGAACGCCAACACACCCTGAGGTGCTTCCGAGCGAGCGGTCGCCTCCAGTCGCTTACGCGCCACATACGACACCGAGACGCGATTCGCCCTCGCGAGCCCCTCGATGTCCTCGACGCCGTCGGAGCCCTCCAACTCGGCTGAGATCCAGATCTCGCGGGTCCGTCGACGTTGGGCGAGCAACAACTCGCGCACCGCCTGGCGACCCTCGATCTGCTCGCCACCAAGCGTCTTCGGCTTCGAGCCGCGCTCCTCACCATCGGCGCGAACCGGCCCGGTACGGCCGGCACCACGACTCCGCGGAGCGTTCCGACCTCCGCGAGGGGCGCCTCCACGAGACGGTCCACCGCGCTTCGCGCCACCCCGGCCGGCCGCCGGACGCGACTGGCCCGGCCGACCCGATGCACGGCCAGTTCGACGCTGACCACTCATCGGAGGATCACCACCGAGGCGAACCCGGCAATTCCCTCGACCCGGCCGATGGCGCCGAGCCCCTCAGCGCGACGCCCAGTCAGCGACACCGGAGCACCGACCGCGGTCGACAGGTTCGACTCCATCTCCGCGCGACGGGGCGCGATCCGCGGACGCTCACAGACGAGTGCCACCGAGGCGTTCCCAATCGACCAACCATCGGCGCGCACCATCCCCGAGACCTCGGCGAGAATCTCGAGGGAGTCCGCCCCCTCCCAACGTGGGTCGGTGTCTGGGAAGTGCGCACCGAGGTCACCGAGCCCACCAGCCGAGAGCAGCGCATCAGCTATCGCATGGGCAGGCACATCAGCGTCGGAGTGTCCGATGAGCGCCGGCTCACCATCGAACACGCAACCCCCGAGCACCAGCCGACGCGAACCGCTTGGCTCGACTTCGAACCGATGCACATCGAATCCCTGGCCGACACGGATGTCAGGAATGCTCATCGCCCAACCATCCCTCGGGCCCACTCAAGATCGTCCGTCGTCGTGATCTTGCGATTCACGGCCTCACCCTCAACGACGACAACCCGGCCACCGGATGCCTCCACTAACGANGCGTCATCGGTGCCGTCGGCACCACNGGCGTGGGCGGCGCGGAGCACATCAGCNCGGAANGCCTGCGGGGTCTGCACGGCGCTCAGTGTGGAGCGCTCAAGGGTCGAAGCCACCTCGAGTTCGCCGTCAACCGAGCGAACCACCTTGATGGTGTCGCTCACCGGCAGGCCCGGCACCGCACCATCGGCCCCGGCTCGTACCGCGGCGATCACCCGCTCGAACATCGCCACCGACGCGAACGGTCGAGCGGCGTCGTGCACACAGATGATCTCGGCATCATCAGGAACCGCAGCCAAGCCAGCGCGAACGCTCTCCGCCCGAGACTCTCCTCCGGCGACGCCACCCTCACGTTCGGCATCCTCCGCCGGCACCACCAGAATCACCTGCGAACCAGCCGCGCGAGCGGCCGACACCGAGCGATCGATGATGCGGCTGCCACCGACCTCCTCGTACTGCTTGAGGCCACCGAACCGCGTTCCGCGACCGGCGCCAACGACGACCGTCCACACCGCCGCACCATCGGTCACGACTCGGAGGGTAGTACCGTCCTATCGAGATGCCAGACAGCGATACCTCCCTCATCAACCTCCTCTCCAAGGTCGACTTCTTCACCGATGCGTCGACCCCGGCACTCGAGCGCGTCGCCGCCCGATCTCACCGACGCGAGCTCTCACGAGGCGAAACCCTCTTCGCGGAAGGCGACACCCCGCATTTCCTGTTCATCGTGATCAGCGGACGGATCGCCATCGTCATGTCGAGCGAGGTCGACGACCGCGAATCAGTGGTTGCTCTCATGGAAGACGGTGACCTCTTCGGCGAACTCGGACTGCTCGATGACGGTCCGCGCTCCGCCGGCGCCCGCGCGCTCAGCGTCTCCGAGGTGCTCGAGATCCCGTTCGAGGCGGTGCGCGAGATGCTCGACGACGAGCCGAGCCTGCTCTGGAACGCCGCGCGAATGCTCGCTCGACGGTTGCGCGCCATGGACGAGGTGCTCGCCGACTCGGTCTTCCTTGACGTGACCGGACGGACCGCCAAGAAGATCGTCGAACTCTCCGCGGGCCGCGAGGAGTTCGTTCTTCCCGTCACACAGGAGGAACTCGCCGGCATGGTCGGTGCCTCCCGCGAACGGGTCAACAAGGCGATCGCCAGCTTCGCCCGCCTCGGCTGGCTCGAGCAGCACGAGCGCAACTACCGGATCATCGAGCGCGACCGGCTCGAGAACCGAGCCCGCTGAGCCACAACTGCCAGATCCCGTCAACTCGACGGGTTGACAACCGGAATCACGGTCAGCTGCGAGATGCCTCGGAAGTCATCGGGGTTGCACGTGTGGATTGGCAAGCCCCGAGCGATTCCAATCGCTGCGATCATCGCGTCATAGGCACGAGCTGCTGGCTTTCTCCCCGCCGCTCGAAGGTCAGCAGCGACCCGCCCGAACGCTCTCGCTGCTTCAGCGTCGAAGGGAAGCGGGTCGAAGTCTGACTCCGCCTGCTGCAGATGAGCCTGCCGAGCAGCACGCTCAGCGTCGTCACCCGCCACGAGCGGGCCGACGCTCAACTCGGCAAGAGTCACCGCGGTGATCAGCGGTTCGGTCGGGAGTGACGAGGTGTCTGCGATCGAGGCGAGAAGGATGAGCGTGCTCGTGTCGAGGATCCCGGACGCCATCTCACATCGACTGGTCGATGAATTGGTCGATGTCCTGGCGAAGCACTCTCGGATCGACCTGAGGAAGTGTTGAGCGCCGACGCCGGAGTTCGTCGAGTGAGATCGCCTCACGGGGAACACCGGTCAAAACCGCGACCGCTTCCCCATCTCGCGTGATCGTCAGCTTCTCCCCGCGCCGCGCTCGGTCGACGACCTCACCGCCTCGATGCCGAAGCTCACGGATGGTCACCCGGTGCATAACCGGATGGTATCACCGGTGACACATGCCCGTTCGGGCTGTTCAGTGCCCGGTAAGCCACTCCTTCGAACGGGCAAACGCATCGGCGGCATCAGCGGCCCGGTGCGACGGCCGGGTCGAATCGTGAGCGAAACCGTGCTCCGCCTCAGGGAACCTGAGCGTCCCCACCCCGGTCGCCTCAAGTTCGACCACCGCGTCCGGCGGCGTGTACGGATCGAGTTCACCGATCACCGCGAGCACCGACTCCGGATCGGCGACCACGAGGTCGAGGGGCTCCCCCTGACCGGGTGAACGCCACGGCTCGGGCAGCCGGATCATCCCGTAGAAGGAGGCGATGCGATCGAAGCGACCGGTCGACGCCGCCTTGAAGCAGTACATGCCGCCCATGCAGAAACCGATCAACCCGACCGACTCGCAGCCGGTCCGCTCCGCGGCCGCGACGAGATCCCCGAGCACCGCCTCGTCGGCGAGCGCCGGCACCGCCGCGTAACGCGGTTCGAGATCAGGCCCAAGCTCACGACCCGGAAAGGGCTCGACCGCCACCGTCGTCATCCCCCACTCCGAAGCGAGGCGCTCAACCATGTCGGTAAAGAGGGGCCGCAAACCGAAGATGTCAGGGGCGATCACCAGCCCGCGGGACGACCCCGCCACCTCAGCGATCGTGATCGGCGTGCCGTTGTCGAGGGCGCTCTGCATGCGGCGACCCTAGATCGTCGCCGCGGGCGGTCAGCCGTCCGCCGCGACCCGTGCCGCCACCGAGGCCGCCTCAACGATGCGGTCGAGCACCGAGTCGTCGTGGGCGAGCCCGACGAAGATCGCCTCGTAAGCGCCAGGCGCCATCGCCACACCCTCGGCGAGCATGGCGTGGAAGAACCGCGCGTATGCCGCCTCGTCGGTGGTCTTCGCCCCGGCGAAATCAACCGGGGTATCACCATCGCCGAGGTACATGCCCATCAGCGTCCCGACAGTCGGGAACGACACGGCGAGACCGNCGGTCCGACACACGTCGGTCAACGCCGCCGACAGGCGTGCGACCCGAGCCTCCAGCAACTCGTAGANNGGGGCATCGAGTAGATCGAGCGCGGCGAGTCCGGCAGCGGTCGCGATCGGGTTGCCGGCGAGGGTGCCCGCGTGGAACACCGGACCGAGCGGTGACAGCGACTCCATCACCTCGACGCGTCCACCGACCGCGCCGATCGGCAGACCGCCCCCGATGACCTTGCCGAAGGTCGTGAGATCGGGGGTGACCCCGAAGCGGCCCTGAGCCCCATCGGCGCCGAGCCGGAAGCCAGTGATCACCTCGTCGAAGATGAGGAGCGCCCCAACGCGATCGCATTCGGCGCGCAGCCCCTCGAGGAATCCAGGCGCCGGCGCGACAAGACCCATGTTCGCCGCCACCGGTTCAACGATGACCGCCGCCACCGACTCATCCAGTTCCGGCACCCGGTTGTAAGGCACCACAAGCGTCTCCGCCACCGAGCCCGCCGGCACCCCAGCGGTGCCCGGGAGGCCGAGGGTGGCCACCCCACTGCCTCCGGCGGCGAGCAGGGCATCGGTCGCACCATGGAAGTTTCCGTGGAAGATGACCACCCGGTCGCGACCGGTGTGTCCACGGGCGAGACGAACCGCCGTCGAGGTCGCCTCGGTGCCCGAGTTCATGAACCTCACGCGCTCGCACGACGGCACGCGCTCTCGCACGGCCTCGGCGAGTTTCATCTCGCGGGTCGTCGGAGCGCCATAGGAGGTGCCAGCGGTCGCGGCCTCGCCGACAGCGGCAACCACAGCCGGATGGGCGTGGCCGAGGATGATCGCGCCGTAACTCTGGACAAGGTCGATGTACTCATTGCCCTCGACGTCCCAGACACGTGCGCCCTCGGCTCGTGACACGACATACGGACGACCACCGACCGATGAGAACGCCCGAATCGACGAGTTGACCCCACCCGGGATCGCCGCCACCGATCGCGCGAACACCGCGTCGTTGTCAGCGAGGCCGGCGCCCACGCACAGCGCCGGGGTGCAGCCGGCCGGCTCGCAACGCGCCGGATCGCAATACGGGATCACCGCAAGCCCCCAGCGCCCTCGGCGAACCACCGGGTCGCATACGACAGGATCACGTCCGCTCCGGCCCGACGAATCGAGGTGAGGTGCTCGAGCATCACCGCGTCGCCATCGACCCAGCCGCGCTCGGCGGCCGCGTGCACCATCGCGTACTCACCACTGACGTGATAGGCGGCAAGCGGGAGATCGACCGAAGCGCGAACCGCCGAGATCACATCGAGATACGCGAGCGCCGGCTTCACCATCACCATGTCGGCTCCCTGCTCGACATCGGCCGCTACCTCAACGAGCGACTCGCGGGCGTTCCGTGGGTCCTGCTGATAGCCGCGACGGTCACCGCCATCAGCGATCGTGACATCGACGGCGTCCCGGAACGGGCCATAGAGGGCGCTCGCGTATTTCGCCGAATAGGCGAGGATCGCCGTCGTGTCGTGCCCCGCAGCGTCGAGAGCAGAGCGGATCGCTCCGACCTGGCCGTCCATCATCCCGGAGGGGGCGACCACGTGGGCCCCGGCCTCGGCCTGGGCGAGAGCGGCGGCACAGTAGATCTCGAGGGTGCGGTCGTTGTCGACCGAGCCGTCAGGGCGAACGATGCCGCAGTGACCGTGATCGGTGTACTCATCCACGCACAGGTCAGCCATCAGCACGACCCGATCACCAACCGCGGCGCGCAACTCGCGGAGAGCGACCTGGACGATCCCATCGCGATCGCACGACCCCGATCCGACCGCGTCCTTATGGGCAGGAACTCCGAAGAGCATCACCGAGCGGACACCGAGATCGGCGAGCTGGCTCACCTCGGTCACGAGCGAGTCGATGGTGTGTTGCACCACTCCGGGAAGCGACGTGATCGGCTCGGGCCGGTCGATGCCCTCGCGCACGAAGAGTGGCGCGATGAGGTCGGAGGTGTGGAGCCGGGTCTCGGCGACGAGGTCGCGCATCGCGGCTGTGCCGCGGAGGCGACGGGGACGGTGCTGGGGGAAGCGGCCCTGACCCATGCGCGCATGGTACGGCCGAGGGGCCCCGGCGGACACCTCGACGTGAGGCGCGCCGATCAGCGGCGACCGAGAAGGGCGACCACCGCGTCGACGAGACCGTCGATCGAATGATCCTCGGCGATTGCCGTCACCTCAAGGCCGGCCGTTCGCGCCGCCTCAGCGGTGGTTGGTCCGATCGCCACGATCGCTCCGGCATCGATGGGGCCGGCATCCGCCCATGCGGTGGCGGCCGAGCCACTGGCAAGCAGCACGGCGTCGGCCCCCGAAGCAGCGGTGAGTTGCTCCGCGCCGGGACGTCGACGTCGGGTCGCGTAGACGGTTCGCTCCTCCACCTGCACCCCAGCCGCGGTGAGCGAGTCGATCACAGTGCGCGAGGCAAGATCGCCGAGAGCGACCAACACCCGATCACCGCTTGAGACCCGGGTGAGGAGTTCGGCGGCGAGGTCGTCACCGGTTTGATGGTCAGGCACGAGATCGACCTCGCGGCCCACCACCTCGGCGAGCACCCGGGCGGAGGCGACACCAACGGCGGCGAGCGACGGCCGACCGTTATCGGCGGTGAGGAGATCGACGAGGCGCGACGCACCATGACGAGACGTGACGACCACCCAGTCGAGTGGACCCTCGACCGGCTCGACGTCGAGATCGACCACCTCGATCATCGGCACCTGAACGACGTGGGCGCCGAGCGCGACGAGACGACGATCAAGGTCACCGGGCATCTCGCGGGTGGTGATGACGGTGCGGCCCGACAGCGGGCCCTCGGCGCTCACCAGCCACCGACCGATTCGAGCGCGGCGCGCGCCGCGGCACGGGCCGTGTCGACCGGCGTCGACTCGTCGATCGGAACCGATTGCCGATCGATCGCGCCTGCCGCTCCGGCGAGGAAGGTGCGGAGCAGACCATCTGCGTGATGGGCGCCGACCGGTAGCGAGCAGCCCGAGCCAAGCTCGGCGAGAAAGGCGCGCTCGAGCACCACCGACCGAGCGGTCGCCGAATGGTTCACACCCGACAGGGCCGCGATCGCTACCTCGTCATCGGTGCGACATTCCACGGCGACGCAGCCCTGACCGACGGCTGGCACGAACTCGGTTGGATCGAGTTCCTCGGCGATTCGATCGGTCAGACCGAGCACCTCAAGGGCCGCTACCGCCATCACGATCGCCCCACCGTCGGGGATTCGCTCGAGCCGCGTGCCGATGTTCCCGCGAAGCTCCACGAAGCGCAGATCGCCGCGAACCGCCGACAGTTGGGCGCGGCGACGCACTGAACCGGTCGCGATCGTCGCCCCCGGAGCGAGATCGTCGAGGGGGCGACCGACGAGGGCGTCTCGGGCGCTGCGACGCTTCGTCCACGCCGACACCATGAGGCCATCCACCGGCTCCGTCGGGAGGTCCTTGGCGGAGTGGGCGGCGAGATCGGCGCGACCGTCGAGCACCGCCCGTTGAACCTCTTTGGTGAACACCCCGCGACCTCCGATGGTGTGGAGCGGGGTGCCGGCCGACTGCGAACGGTCGCCTTCGGTGTCCACGAAGACGAGTTCGCACGGATGGCCAGCCGCAGCCAGCGCATCGGCGACGGCCGAGGCCTGGGTGCGCGCCTGGGGACTGGACCGTGTGGCGAGGCGGAGCACCCGGTCGACGCTCACGCTCGGGTCACTCGATGTCGAAGAGGTCGGCGACCGCGGCGGCGTTGCGCTCACCCTGCGGTGTTCCGGCCTGCGAACGCAGACGGACCGAGGGTTCGTGGAGCAACTTGTTGACGATGCCCTTCGTGAGGGCATCGACGGCCGCCCGCTGATCGGCGGTGAGACCATCGAGTCGCGAGGCGAACCGATCGACCTCAGCGATGCGCACCTCCTCGGCGCGCTCGCGCATGGCGGCCACCAGGGGCGCCGCCTGCATGGCGGTGAGTTCGGCCGCGAAGCGGTCGACCTGTTCGGCGACGAGGCGTCGCACATCATCGGTCTCGGCGAGGCGCTCGGCTCGTCCACGATCGGCCCATGCGCTCAGATCGTCGAGATCGAGCACCACGGTGTCGGGAAGTGTGGCGACACGCGCGTCGACGTCGCGGGGCACCGCGATGTCGACGAAGACGACTGGTCGGCCTGGCTCGCGGACCGCGGTGACCATGTCGGCGTCGATCAGGGCGCCATCGGCACCGGTGCACGTGAGCACCACATCGGCGTCGGCGAGATGGGTGCGCAGGGCGTCGAGGCCGGCCGCCTGTCCGCCGACCCGAGTCGCAACCCGATCGGCGCGAGAGATGTCGCGGTTGAGCACAGTGACCGACTCGGCTCCGGCCGCGTCGAGGGCGACGGTGATGCCCTCACCCATCGAACCGGCTCCGACGACGAGCACCCGTCGTCCCACGAGATCACCGAGGCGTTCGGCGACCATCTCCACGGCGGCGTGGCTGATTGAGGCGGTGCCACGAGCGATGGCGGTTTCGGTGCGGGCGCGCTTGCCCACTTCTAGGGCGAGTCGGAACATCAGGTTGGCTGAGGTGCGGGCGCCGCCCTCGCTGCGAGCCACCTCCCAGGCGTCGCGCACCTGGCCGAGAATCTCGCCTTCCCCGACGACGACGGAGTCGAGGCCGGCAGCCACCTCGAAGAGATGAGAGACAGCGGCATCGTCGTGCTCCGAGTAGAGGTGCGGGGTCAACTCGTCGGCATTGAGTCCGCTCACCGTGCAGAGATGGTCGCTGATGTCGGCGTAGGCGCCATGGAAGCGCTCGGTAACGGCGTAGACCTCGGTGCGGTTACAGGTGCTGAGCACCACGACCTCGCGCAGGTTGTCTCGGGCGGCGAGCCCGGCGACGGTCTTGGAGATCTCGTCGCCGGTGAGCGTCAACCGCTCAAGCACGCTGAGCGGAGCGGTCCGGTGGTTCACTCCGACGACGAGAATCGACATCGATCGAACCCTATGCGCTCGCGCCGCGTCCGGCCTCGCCCGACACGGCTCGGAGTCCGGTGGAGGCCGCGGCCCGACGCTGCTCGTGATACGAGAGGATCTGGAGCTCGACGGCGAGGTCGACTTTGCGAACGGTCACACCGAGGGGCACCGAGAGCACCACCGAGGCGAAGTTGAGGATGCTCGTGACCCCGGCTCGCACCAGCAGATCGGCCGCTTCTTGAGCAGCCTCGCTCGGGGTGGCGATGACACCGATCGACACGTTCTTCGCCGACACGATCTGATGGAGGTCGTCGAGGGGACGCACCCGAACTCCGCCGACGACGGTGTCGACCTTGTCGGGTGACACATCGACGATCCCTGCGACCGGATAGCCCCGGTCAGCGAAACCGCCGTAGCCGGCGAGTGCCTGCCCGAGGTTGCCAGCACCGACGATCACGACGTGCCAGTCGTGCTCGAGACCGAGTTCGTGGCGGATCTGATACACGAGGTACTGCACCTCGTAACCGACGCCCCGAGTGCCGTAACTTCCGAGGTAGCTAAGGTCTTTGCGGACCTTCGCGGCATTGACACCGGCCAGTCCGGCGAGTTCCTCCGAAGACATGTTCGAGACACCGACCTCGAGTTGCGCCGTCAAGATCTGGAGGTAGATCGGCAGGCGCGACACCGTGGCATCGGGGATGCGTCGTTTCGTGCGATGGGGGGGCATCGACGTCAAGGGTAGGAGGCTCGTGCAAGTTTTCACAAAGCCTGCTCAAGATTCCTTGGCACGGATTTTCCCTGCCAAAACCAGCGTCGCGAGCGTGACGCGGACCGAGGCGACGGCTCAGAGACGGACGAGCGAGACGATGCCGGCGACGAGAATCGCCGCGAGCAGCAAACCGAGGGCCAAGGTGGTGGCGGGACGCACGCCGCGACCCTACCCGCGGCCGAGTTCGACCGGGACGGTGACAGGGTCAGCGCCGCCGCCGTCGGTGAGCACCACTTGATCGCCTTCGCCGATGCCGAGTTCCGCGGCCGCCGAACCACGGTCGAGGCACACGGCGAACAAGCCGTGCGAGTCGGCCACCAAGCCGATGCCTCCACCGATCTCACCGAAGGTCGAGCACCGACGCACCGATCGGCGCACCGATCCCGTCGCCGAGGTCGGGTCGTCGAGTCGGAGGGTGAGCACCGTCCCCCACCCCGGAGGCAACTCCTCCGAGCCGAGGTTGATCTGGCAGTTACCGAATCGGTCAACCCACAGCACCTCAGCGATCACCTCATCGCCCTCATGCCGTGGAAGCGGGATCGTGCCGGGCATCAGCGCCGCTGGGTCGACCGCCGAGCCGAGCTCGGCGAGATCAACGCCGTTGCACAGGTGAGCGGCGGCCGGAGCGAAAATGTCGCGGCCGGCGAAGGTGTCCCCGGGCGTCTCGAGATGGAAGCTCGGATCGTCGAGCACCACCGCGCGACCCGCTCCACCTGCGAGCGCGACCGCCGGGGCAAGCAGCCCGTTGTCGGGTCCGACGAGAATTCCGGCTCCGTCGCCGACCTCGATCGCAACAGCCCGACGCTCCGTGCCCACCCCGGGATCGACCACGGCGACCACAACCCCCTCCGGGACGTACCCAATCGAGCGCACCAGCGCGAGAGAGCCCGCGCGCACATCGAAGGGCGCAATCCCGTGGGTGAGGTCGGTGATGCGAGCGTGAGGGGCGATGTCTGCGATGACCGCGTGCACCACTCCAACGAACTCATCCGCCGTCCCGTAGTCGGTCAGCAGGCTCACATGCTCGTACCGGCGGGCCACGCCAGCACGCTAACGGTCGCTCAGTCGGCGAACGCGCGGTCAACTGCTGCCAGTGCGTGGAGTCGCGCCGTCGGCAAGAACTCGACCGGAACGTCGTCGGGACCGATCAGCAACTCGATCTCCGTGCACCCAGCGATCACCCCGGTGGCCCCATCAACGACGCAACGTTCCACCATGTCGACCACTCGCTGCTTCGAAGTGGAGTCGATCACCCCGACCACGAGCTCCTCGTAGATGATCCGGTGCAACTCGGCCCGGTCCGCCTCGCCCGGGACGCGAACCGTGAGCCCGTGTCGCTCGCGGAGCCGGCCGGCGTAGAAGTCAGCCTCCATTGTGTATCGAGTGCCGAGCAGCGCGAGATCGGCCACACCGGACCGGCGAGCGGCTTCGGCGGTGGCGTCGGCGATGTGCAGCACCTCAGCCGAGACCGCGGCCTCGATCCGATCGATCACCCGGTGCATCGTGTTGGTGCACAGCACGATCACCTCGGCGCCCGCTCGCTCGAGGTCGATCGCCGCGGCGGCGAGCACATCGCCGGCCTCCTCCCATCGATCGCTTGCCTGGAGTTGTTCGATGACCGAGAAGTCGAGGGAGCGGACCACAAGATCGGCTGAGGCGACACCACCACAACGGGCGCGGACCTCGCGGTTGATCACGCGCTCGTACTCGACCGACGACTCCCACGACATGCCGCCGAGCAGACCGATTCGCCGCACGCCCGAACCGTACCCGCGCGATGAATGCGACTCGGCGGAGAGCACCGGAGTAGCACTCGCCGAAAAAACGACCGGGGCTGGTGCCAACCCCCCGATGGCACCAGCCCCGTCGGCGCGACCGGTTGCCCGGTGCGACTGAGACCTTCAGTCTAAGCAGGCGATCGGTGGTGTGAAAAGCGACACACTCGGGATTCTTTTCACAAGCGGACATCCGCCGGACATGCGCGGTTCACCCAGCGCCAAGTTCGCGCCCGCGATCCCGGGCTGCCTCCACCGCGGCGGCGATCATCGCGTCGAGACCGAGTCGCTCGAACTCGCCGAGCCCCGCCGCCGTAGTTCCACCCGGTGAGGTCACCGCGATTCGTAACGCTGCGGCGTCACCCCGCTCAGCCAGCAGAGTCGCCGACCCGAGCAGCAGTTCCGACACCATGCCGGGCACGCGATCAGCCGGCAGTCCGATGGAGCGCGCGGCCTCGATGAGACCTTCGGCGAAGGCGAACACATAGGCGGGACCCGAGCCGGTCACTGCGGTCACCGCGTCGAAGAGTGATTCGTCGATCCGCTCGACCACCCCGACCGCGCGAAGCAGACCTTCGGCCCAGTCGAGCACCCCGGGATCGGACTCGGCGTCAGCGCAGATCGCCGTGACCCCGCGACCGACCATGGCCGGCGTGTTCGGCATCGCCCGCGCCACATCCACATGACGCCCGTCGGCCGCCTCGCCAACCGCCGCCCGGATCGACGCGGTCGTCACCCCAGCCGCGATCGAGACAACCCGGTCGACTCCAGCGATGGTGACGGCCCGCGCCACATCGACGACGGCCGGCGGCTTCACGGCGATCAACGCGGATTCGGCCGGCACGATGTCAGCCGAGACCATCACTCCCGGCAGGAGGTCAGCGAGAGCGGCGCGGCGCTCCTCGGAGGATTCGACGACAACGATCGCCTCCGGGGCTACCGCGCCCTCGGCGATGATCCCGGCGACGAGGGCAGCTCCCATGTTCCCGCCGCCGATGACAGCGAGGGTCGATCGCGTTTCTCCCATGGCGGCACGTTAGGTCGCGATCGACCTCGACCGACGCTGGTAGCCCGGCCGGATCGACTCGGGGATCCGACCTCCCAATGATGCCGACCCGACCGGACCGGTGCAGAGGGCACCGGTGGCTGAGTGGCCGGAAGGCCTGATCACCTGTCGGTGACGCGGCTCGCGAATCCGATTCGAAGCAGCGGCCGGAAGACCTGCTCGACGGTCGCGTACAGGGTGCCGAGGATGCGATCCACCTCGGCGCTGTCGACCGCGGCGTCAACCAACTCGCCGCGGAGGTATACGGCGTCCTCAGCGCCGATCGAGAAGTGGGCGCCGACGAGGGCGTCATTGCGTCTCAGCAACTGCTCGTTGAATTCCGACACGTTCTCCTCCGGCGCCGGCAACACGTAGGTCTCGTAGCGGAGCGTCCGCTGCCCGAGGGTCAACCAGACGGTGATGACGTCCTTCTCCTCCCCCGCCATCCGCACATACCAGCGAGGCTCGCCGAACCGCGTGCCGTCGGTCGTGCCACGGTCGATCGCCAGCACGATCTCGTGCTCCTCGCGGAACCGCTCGAGCGCCGCGTCGATCACCGCGACGAGATCGGCGACCTCGGCCACCGACCGGAGTTCACTCACTGGCACACCACCTGGGAGCGGTCGATCACCGTCCGATAGGTGGCCCGCAGGCGCTCGGCGGCCGCCCGCCAGGTGTAGCGACTCGAGCGGAGCGACGCGGTCATCGACATTGAGGTCGCCATCGCCGGGTCGTCGAGGATCGCGTCGATCGACGTCGCGAAACTCGCGGGACGGCGATCATCCACGAGGAAGCCCGACTCGCCATCATCGACCAACGACAACAGTCCACCGACGGCGCTCGCCACGACCGGGGTTCCACAGGCGCTCGCTTCGAGCGCCACCAGCCCGAAGCTCTCACTGCGGCTCGGCACCACCACCACGTCGGCAGCCCGGTAGTACGTCGACAGCAGATGATGGGCCTGCGGGGGTCGGAACTCGACCCGGTCACCAAGCCCAAGATCATCGACGAGGCCGACCATCCGCTCGAACTCCTCGCCGCCTTCAGGCCCGCTCGCTCCACCCACCACGATCAACCGCGCGTCGCGATGTCGAGACAGAGCGAGGGCGCGTATCGCGACATCAGGGCCCTTCAGGGGCTGGATGCGACCAACGAACACGATCAGCGGCGAATCGGTCTCCGCACCGATGGCGCGCCGGGCTCCCGTCCGGTCGCCGGGAGTGAAGAAGGCGTGCTCAACCCCGGGCGACACGATCTCAAGTCGGCCCGCCGGATCCCCGTAGTGACGACGGAAGTCGTCGGCCTCGGCATCACACGACACGCAGACCGCGTCAGCGCAACCGATCACCTCGGCCTCAGCACGATCGCGCTCGATCGACTCGACGTCGCCGCCAGATGCCTTCACCCGAGCGAGCGTGTGGAACGTAGTGACGAACGGGATGTCGAGGCGGTGCTTCAGTCGATGGGCGACGATGCCGCTCATCCAATAATTGGCGTGAATGACATCGACACCGCCACGAGCGGCGATGTCGGCCGCGACCGCGTCGGTGAACTCATCGAGCACATCGGTGAGCGCCTCCTTCGGGAGGTGATGCGGACCGGCTTCGATGTGCACCACCAGGTGGCCCGGCTCGACGAGCACCTCCCGGGGAAGTCCAGCGGCATCGGCCCGCGTGTAGGTCACACAGTCGACACCGAGGTGAGCGAGCGCGGACACCGTCTCAAGGACATAGACGTTCATGCCGCCGCTGTCGCCTGAGCCCGGCTGCGCGAGCGGGGAGGTGTGCATGGAGATGACGGCAGCCCTCATGTCTCCCCTCCTCAGTGCTCGGGACGCCGCGACCGGCCGGTCGCTACGAGAGAGGAACGCTACTGAGGGTCGTTTCCATTCCCGTCGGCGAAGAGCGAGTCGACGTCGACTTCGCCGTCGCGGTAGCGGCGCGCCAGTTCGGCGCTCAGCGCGTCGATGCGCTCGAACCGCTGTCTCCGATCATCGGAGATCGCTCGCTCGAACGCCTCCAACGCGCCAACAAGACCCGACAACTCGTCGTCGGTCAGACCACCCAAACGAGAGAAACCGCCATCAGCGCAGATCTGGTCGAGTTCGCGGGCGCGCTCGTCGTCGCCCATGTCGAACCGTTCCTCTCGCGGCGGCCTCGGTGCTCCCGTGGCCGGGCCACGCGGACGCAACTGGTTGGAGAGCACGCGACGCAACTCTCCGGAGATGTCGGGATCGACGGCTTCGACGACGCCTTGTGCGGCGAGCACCCGGCGCGCAGCCTCCGCGCGAGCGAGATCGAGGCGCGCCTGCGCAGCCCGGCGCACATACGACACGACATCGTCGGCGTCTTGCAGCGCGGACCGCTCAGCGCGCAAATCAGTGAGGCTGAGCGCGGTCGGGTCGCCAGCACCGGTGTCACTCATCGCGCGCCTCCGGACACCGGCGGCAACACCGCCACCTCGTCCTGGTCGGTGACGGGGTGGCCCGATTCGGCCGGATCACCGTTCACCCAGATCCGACACGAGGGAAGCACCTCGGCGAACCGCTCCCCATACCGATCGACCGCGGCACGCAGCACAGCGTCGACATCAGCGCCCTCCACGGAGTCGCGCCCGGTTCCCGCCGCCTCCCGTGCGGCCGCGAACAGTCTGAGCACCGGCACGGCCACATCGTACCCACCGGCTGAGAGCGGCTCCGGCGACCGCCACTACCCTCGGCACGCGTGAACGCGAGTGTGTCCGGCGATGCTCGGGGGATGAAATCCGAGGCGTCGTTGCTCGTGCTCCGCCACGGTCAAAGCCTGTGGAACGCGCGGGCGAAGTGGCAGGGCAGCGCCGACATCGACCTGAGCGACCTCGGCCGAGATCAGGCGCGACGGGCAGCCATCGCCCTCGTCGACGCCGACATCCGCTTCGGCGCGGTCGTGTCGAGTCAGTTGTCGCGAGCCGCTGAGACGGCTCGGATCATCGCCGCGCATCTCGACCTCGATACGCCTCGCATCGACGACCGGTGGCGCGAGGCCCACGCCGGTGAATGGCAGGGGCTGACTCCCGACGAGATCCGCCGCGACTGGCCCGGTTATCTCGACGACCATCGCCGCCCGCCCAGCTTCGAACCGGTCGAGCAGGTCGTCGCTCGCGCGACCGAGACGGCTCTCGAACTCCTTCGCGCGGCGATCGGTAGCGCGCCGACCCTCGTCGTCTCTCACTCGGGGGTGATCCGGGCGCTCCGGCGTCATCAGGGTCTCCTGGCCGATCGGGTTCCGAACCTCGGCGGCACCTGGATCCACCTCGTCAATGGTGAGGTAAGCGTCGGCGACGACTTCGATCCGCATGCGGCGCCCGAGTCGAGCGGATTCGACGAGGACGCGGGCGACGAACCGACCCGAGTCGGCTAGGGCGGGCCGGTAGCCTTCCCCACTCGTGGGAACGGCGAAACGCGAACGCAAGAAGGCCAACCGGGCGGCACGCCAGCAGCGGGAGGTTCGACGGGAGCGCATGGTCGGCGTGCGCCGTCGCGCGACCCGATGGGGAGTTGTGCTCGTCGGCGCGATCGGCGCGGTCGTCGCGATCGCCGCCATTGGGGGCGCCTTCTCCGGTGACGACGAGGCCGTGAACCAGCGGGTCGATGATCCGACCACCGAGGTTGTCGAAGACGTGACCACGGTGACCGAGGTGAGTGCCGAGGCCTGCCCCCCGACCGATGGCTCCACGGGGCAACGTCGCGAGTTCGACGGCTACCCCCCGATGTGTATCGATGAGGCGGGGTCGTACTCGGCCGTCATCGAGACCAACTTCGGCAACCTGACCGTCGAGCTCGATCCAGCGGCCGCTCCACTCACCGTCAACAACTTCGTGACTCTCGCCCGCTACCGCTACTTCGATGACACGGTCTGCCACCGGATCATCCCCGACTTCGTTGTCCAGTGCGGTGACCCAACGGCGACCGGCACGGGCGGGCCCGGCTACCGCTTCCCCGATGAACTGCCCGCCGTCGGCGACTACCAGATCGGCTCGCTCGCCATGGCCAACAGCGGACCGGACACCAACGGCAGCCAGTTCTTCATCATCTCCGGCGATCGCGGCGCCGCGCTCCCACCGAACTACAGCCTGTTCGGTCAGGTCACCGAAGGCCTCGACGACACCTTGGTCGCTCTCGACGCGGTCGGGAACCCGGAGTCCAACGGCGTGCCGCCACTCGAAGAGGTGCGCATCCTCTCGGTCACCGTCACCGAGAACTGACGCGCCTCGAGTCGAATTCGCCGTTCAGCGGCCCGAGTGACCGAAGCCGCCGCCGCGGTCGTGACCGTCGAGTTCGGCGACTTCTCGCCATTCGACCTGTTCGACTCGCTGCACGACTAACTGGGCGATGCGGTCACCTCGTGTGAACTCGAACGGCTCCGACGGGTCGGTGTTCACCAACACCACTTTGATCTCACCGCGGTAGGCGCAGTCGAT
>JGI10211J34971_10001401_pt1 | contig 19893 bp, 27 predicted proteins | sample Etolagsediment_FD_34971 | JGI IMG/M metagenome (IMG submission 34971)
AAAAACGTCAGAACTCATATATAATATATGTATAAAGTCTTTAAATAAGTATTTAGGTTACAACGTATATTAAGTTATAATTTGCGAATTTTGCGATTTTTGCTACAGTTGTATGATAAAAATCATTACTATCTTGAGAACTTGTTTCTATTGCTATCTGTAACAAATTTTTATTACCGATAAACATATTGGGATCAATAATACCACAATTAATACAATCCTCCATAAATTCAAGATTGTCCAAAAAATGTTTATGTTTAAACAAATTGATTACAATTTCCGATTTATCAAAAGGTTGGCACCAATCCCTTCAGTTGCGACGAACTCTAACATTTCAATTTCGGATTTCTTCTCCAAATCATGAGCTTGATTTTTATTTTTCAAAAATAATTCATTCTTCAATACTTTTGGAAAATATTTGTTTATGATTTGTTCCTCATTATCTTTACAATCTTTGTCAATGTCTTGGATAGGTAACATTGAAAGAACCTTACTCAAAGTTTTTCCCCAATCTATTCTCCAACCAATATCATCTTCTACTTTAACAAGTCTAAGAGCTTCATTTTCTTGAAGGATTCCACGATCGTTAACGGATTCTGTAATCAAACCTTCTTCATTAATGTTGTCTATAGTGAAACGCATTCCATCTAAACTACTTTTACTTACATAAATTAACAATTCTGTGAATAGATCTATCATTTATAATTTCTATGAGATTAAATTTTCAATCAAGGCCATATTTAACTAATTGCTTTCTCAAGTCTTTATTTTTTGTTTTTTTGGCCCATCTCATTAAACTGTATTTACGTATTTTACCTTTACGACGGAAACAAATTCTTGTTTTTTTCGTGAATAACTTCTTTTCAAAAAGAACTTGAATCATATAATAGTTTTCCAACATGACTTCTATACCTTTCAAATCCATAACATAAACAATGTTGTCGTTATATATACATTCTTTGTATATGCCACTGAAAAAGTTGTCACGTTTATCCCGAATTAAAGATGATAAACCATTTAGACCAACGATTAGCATATCTTCAATTTTTATAAAAATATATCGAATGAGAAATTAAAAAAATCATTTTTTTATAATTATACAACGTGAGATCAGTTTTTCTTTCCTCCTCCTGTCGAAGGAAAGATTCTGCAATCATTCTTTGCTTTCTCTTTTTTGAGATGGTTGTATGTATCTTTAATTTTTTTAAATGTTTTTTCATTTATACAAAATATTCCATCATTTACACTTTCAATATTTGTGCGACCCATATTGATAATAAATTTAAGATCTTCAATTGTTTTTGAATTTGGTTTCAACAAATCTAAATATTCATTTTTTATATCCAATAAACTTTTTGGATAGCAATAAACCATGGAACGCAACGTATTAAGAAAAATATAAATAAAAGAAGCACGCCCATATTTTTTCCCAAACCTTTTATATTCCAATCTTTGAAATGAGTTCATATTTGGATTGGGATCACCAATATGTGCTAACAATACCAATAATTTGTCCAAAAAAACAGAAGTATCAATATACCTATACTTTCTTATTTCTTCACAAATAAGAAAAGCTATATACGAAAAATTAAAATTCTCAAAAGTATAACTCTTCAAAATTATATCATAAGTATCAGACGACAAAATTCGCAAAAATCACAATATCTATTAACAATTATTCCATTAAAATTTGTTTTGAATATTTTATTAATTTTCTTGAGCAATATTTTTAAATTTTTTGAAAGTGGCTTTGATTTCATTATTTTTCTTGAGTAATGAAAACCCATAGATTCATCCGAAAAAAATCCAATATCACGTCGTTGGTAACAAACTCGTCCATAAATAATGATTTTTGGACGATTCATAAGTTTATCTTTGACGTCTTCAACACAAGCTTCAACTAAATCTTTATCGGGAAAATGACCTTGATCTAAAAAAGCCGTTTTATCCTTATTTTCTAGGACACGTTTCATAATAATATGTTTCATATACTTTAAAATATATTATTAAAAAAAAATCATTTTTTGTGAATACACTGTCTTTCAAATAAGGCAAGTTTTTTACAATCTTTTCTTTTTACCATTTACGATGACATATTTATTACCATTCTTAAAATGTTTGACAACTCTTTTTCCAACTCCTTTGATATATACTGTTTTACTCTTTTTGTTTACTGTTTTTGAACCACCACGAGCAGCGCCACCTCCTCCGAAAGCCCTATCAAGTTCAAGATTTGTACTGGTTATCATTTGCTGTAATCCTGTTGGATCTGACAAATTACCAATTTCAAGTTGTTCGAAATATCTATCCATATGTTCTTTAATATGTGATAAAGCAGCAACGGTGGTATCTGATAATTTTGATCGGCTGCATTTGGTATAAGAATCCATTTCTTGGAAAAAATTTCTAAAATCATATTTATAAATACCGCGATTTCTTCTGTTTCTAATTATTTTAGCTCTGCCAAAATCATGAATTAATGCTAACCATTTTGGTTCTCCATTATTAGTATCTTGGGTTAATGTTAATAATATATTTCCAGGATGTGTATCATTATGGTTAATATCAATGCTTAATAATCTAAAAATTCCAGTAATAATTTGTTTGTAAATATCTTTCCACCACATTAAATCATTTCTTAAAACATTTAAATTATATGGAGATCTATTAATACCATTCGGCATTCTTAATCTTTCATCTGTTATAACGGAATCTAAATCTCCCCATGCCAATTCTGATATCATAACATTTACCCATGTGTGTACCCCACGGTTAGAATATTTACTTATATACTTTCCCATAACTTTATTAAAAATTCCTTCGCTGTATTGACTATCCGGATGAACATCGATTTTTTGTTTTAATTTTTCTATATGTCTATCTGGAAATGGAGATGTATTCATAATGTCTTTGTAAATTCCATAATATACGGAATTTTCCAATAAAACAAGTACAGGATTAGTTGAATTTACACCACTATTTCTTTTTGCCTCGAAACATTCTATAACATTACCAGTACAACCATCTAAATGATCAAATATAGTCTCGTCAGAATTAATATAATAAACAAATGGTACATTATCTGGAAATCTTTGACTTGCTGATCTTGCCAGTGTCATTTCATGCCTATTTTTTTCCAAAGTTACAAATCTTCTATCATCCTTATACGTTAATGTTACAGGCATAACTTTTAGTGCAAGCTGTTTAGTCTGACCATTTATTCTATCCGAAATCTTGTAAACTTCACCTTCTACAGATGTGGAACCAATTCTATTTCTACGAGGATTTATTCGAGAAAGAATATCTTCAATATTTTGTCCTCTCAACCTCCGAGTAATTCTATCATTACCCCTTCTGAGCCTTGTTGTATTTCTCATTACATTTCTTCTTACATTGTGATTTCTTTGTCGTTGTGGCAAAGCAGCATTACCATTTCTAGCAGTATTACCATTTCTGGCAGCATTACCATTTCTGGCAGCATTACCATTTCTGGAATTATTATTCATTATATTCTAATAAAGATTTTTTCATCTACAAATAAATAGTAAAAAATGTAAGCAAAAGGATAATGATAACATTACACCTTTTGTCTACAAATAGGACAAATATCCTTCTTACATTTTTTCCAACATTCGATATGAAAAACATGATAACATTTTGTCATAAACAGTGTTTTCTTATCTTCAATCTCTTCTAAACATATTGGACAGGATTCTCCACAACTTTCTTCCATTTTCTTATTTAACTTTTTGTCTTTAGCATCCCGCAACAGTTTAACGCATTTTATGTAATTCTTGTCACCAGCAACTCTTACCATATTTGATGGATAGTCTGGATCCGCATCGTGTTTTAATAATAGACTCGCAATTTTATAATTATTTGTATAAACACATGCAAACAAAGCTGTTTTACCGTTTGATAATCTGATATTGGGGTCTGCTCCTGCTTTCAAAAGTATTTTAACCATTTTTAGATTTCCAGAGGTTGAAGCTATATACAAAGCTGTAGATCCAGTTACCAATCCTTCAACAGTATCACAATCAATTTTGTTATTTATAATTTTAGTCATACTGGAGAAATATTGGGAAAATATTGGATTGGTTATTGAAGTAACACTATTCTTTATTTTTATATTAGGATCAGCCTTGGCTTCCAATAAAGATTCCATTATTTGATAATCTAATACACTGGTTGTCAAAGCACATACATATAATGGACTCAAATTATTATCATCAACACAATTGACATCAGCACCACCTTTTAACAAAAGTAGTACCAATCCATAATTACCACTTTTTACAGCATAATGTAAAGGACTCAGTCCACAACTATCCTGAACATCTAATTCATAACCATTTTCAATAAGTATTCTTATACAAGCATCACTGAAATTTTCTATTCCAGCAAATAAACTGGCACCATCCTCCTCACCTTTTGTCAAATCAATTCCAGAATCTATCAGCAACTGTAAAATTCGGTAATTATTCTCACTAACAGTTACATTCAAAAGTGAATAACCATCGCGCAAATCAATATTAGGATCGGCATTATTATCCAACAATAAACGCACTGTTTCATAAAAATCATATTGACAAGCCATATATAACGGAGTAATTCCAAGTGAAGGCACAACATTTAAATCCACCCCTCTACCTAAAAGCATCTTGATACTTTTCTGATTATTATTCTGAACAGCCATCAAAATCGGCGAGGCTCCATCTTTGGAACAGATATTGGGATCAGCTTTTGCTTGCAAAAGGAGTGGAATTACTTTTGTGTAGTTATCATCAACTGCTTTGTAAAGTGGTGTTGTTCCATTTGTTTCTCTTCGGTAATTTACATTTGCGCCATTTTCTATTAATAGTTTACAAGCTACAAAGTTAGATTTCCAAACTGAAATATAAAGTGGGGAGCGACCATCACAATCTGTGTTGACATCGAAACCTTGTTTGATTAGAGTTTCAAGAGTGTAGTTGCGTTTATTTGTGATAATATATTCTATTAAGGATTTGTCTTCTATTTTACTTTTTTCTGTTAGAATTCCATTTTTGAGAAGTGTTTCCAAGAGTGTGTAATTCTCGAATATGTTATTTTTTTTGAGATCAATCGAGAATGTTAATAAACTCATATTATAAAATATAATGGTATAATGATGTTTGGTGTCAAACGAAAATAAAATCTGGAATAAATTATGGCGAAAATGTTTCGTTTATCTTATTAGCACTTTTATCCGTCAGCACAATTGTATTCAGAAAAAAATCAAGGAGAAGAGTTGGAGAACTTTTCACAAATCCATTCAGGGTACTTGGTCTATTGACAATTGTTGGATTCTCAATATACGTTGTTGTAGGAATGAATGGTAAATCTCAAGATGAAAGAACCAAAACTACCGATGCTTACAAAAAAGGTTTAATTGTAGTTTTCTCAGAATTTCGAATATCTATTGGTCCTTTCTGGCTTGTTTTTGTTTTTGCTTATTATACTTCAGGTTGGTCTAATTAACGGAATAAATGAACATCTGAAATACATTTTACCTGAAGATGTGGTTTATAAATTTTGTTGTTATATCTCCACATTTTGGTAATTTTTTTGTAATTTATATTTTTGAACCCATCTTGTTAATGATTGTTTTTTACAACCAAAAATTTGACAAACCTTTTCCATGCTAATTTTATTTTTAATATAATATTTAACGGCATTTAATTTATAATCCTCCCTTTTATGATGAGACATATTATATAATTAATGAAGATTTTTGTCAACTTTCCTCGAAAGTTGTACCAAAGTGCGTAGCACGAAGGTGTCCCATTTTAAATTTCCAAGGGTGTTAATGGAGCAAATGAAATTGATAATTATGAATTGATTATATCTCTTTTTATATTTATTTTCAAACACTTGTTTTCTGCATCTTCTATATCTTTTGTTTTATTATATATATTTAATTCGTTTATCAAATAAACCATATTTTCGGTGTGAAATGAACCTGAATGAAATATAGCTTTTTTAATTTTTAATAGTGCTCCCTTGGATCTGAACATTCGTAAAAAAGTATATACATCCATTTTAAACCGATACACTTCATAAATTAACCCACCTTTTATTTGAGTACTTTCATAACTATTTCCATTCCAATTAAACCTATTCCAATTAAACCTATTAATATAAGATAATTCCATCCAAAATGTTTTGTAATTATCAATTATCTTATTTAAACACTTTTCAACTATTTTTTTCCAATTAGGTATTCCACATTTTTCAGCTTGTTTTATTATTATTACATCATCAAATAATATTTTACATAAATCATTCTCACTTTTGATTTTATTTAATACTCTTGGAAATCTTGTAAAATATTTTATGTATTCATCATAATCTCTTATAGAATAAATATCATCTAACCAAGATGTATTTTTTTTATTCAATTTTCTTTTATTCTCCAAGTTATGTCTTGCGTAATCATATGTTGGATCTGTCCAATGAATTCTAGTATTTTTATATGGACATTTTTTACGATTTGTTCTATAACAATCTTGTAATAAAATTCTTAGAAAATGAATTTTTTTTCTTTTTGTTTTTGAATTTTTATTAAAGTTTTCAATTTTATTGATATAAGGATTATTATCAACCTCAATAAAAAAATCTAGTTTTTCTCTCTTTTTTTCATTTTCTTTAAGTATCCAATGATACATATCATTATAATCAACAACTTTATCCATTTTACAATGAGTACCTAAAACTCCTTCTCTATGTATTTCTCCAAATAAGTAAATTGTATTTGGAAATTTATCTGGATCTTGACCAGATTTTTTACTAAATTTTACGAATCGTTTGATATCTTCTAAAAATATATCATTTTCAATATTTTTTGGTGATAAAGATTTACTAAAATACTTTTTATATTTATCATATGATAAATTATTTAAATGAACATTTTCAAAGCTATGTGGAAAATATTTACCCTTATCTTCTACAGAATCCATGTAATTTAAATGAATTGCTTGATCATAAATTTTTCTAAATTTATCATTCATTTTAAAATAACCATATTCTTTATCCATTTTAAATAAATTTTTTCTTTTGCCTCTACCACTTTCAATAAAAATTAATATTTTTTTTATAAGTTTTCTTATCCGCTTTTCTTTTCTTAAAAAAATAGTTAAAGGTTTTGAATACTTAAATTTTTGATGCCACAATTGAAATCTATCATCGATTTCAATTAATATTTTTTTTAATTTATTTTGTACAGTCATATCTAAATTTTTAATTTTATTATTCTCTAAATTTCTTATAATTTTTTTCAATTCAAATCCTTTTTTTTCCCACCATTTATCAGTTTTTGATAAATTATGTTTATATTCAATTATATCATGTAACATTTTAAAATTACCCACTGAAATTTTATCATCAATTTTCATAATATAATATTAAAGATTTTTATCTTGATACATCTCAAAAAAAAAAACTCTTATTATATAGCTTTTCCCCTACATATCGGACATATTTCCTTACTACCGTACTCTTCCCAACACCCTTTATGAAACCCATGATAACAATTTGTTATCTCAATCTCTCCACCATCTGTCATCTCATCTAAACAAATTGGACACCTTTCATCCAAATACTCTTTACATTTCATCAACTTCCTTTTATTCTTCTCTTCAACCAATAACTTATGACAATCTGAACCTTTAACCGCAATATCTATAGCACTGAGTTTTGTACCTTGTTTCAGGATATCTGGATTTGCCTTGTACTTCAACAACAACTGTAAACATTCGAAATCATTCATATAAGCCGAAATATACAGCGGAGTCTCATTCCCAAAAGACGACATTTTATTCGGATCAGCACCTCTTTCCAACAAATCATTAACACATTTCACATTACCTTCCGCAACTGCTATATGTAAGGGTGTGACAAAACCATCACATTCACTACTCGAAGATTCCCTATTAGGATCAGCTCCAGACTCCAACAAAATTCTAAAAGATTCATAACTATCATTAAAAATCGAAAAAAATAAAGGTGTTAAGCCTCCCACTTCATCACTCGCTTCAACACCACTTCCCATTTTCAATAAGGTTTTTAAGGCATTCAATGTATTTCTCTGTACAGCTAAACACACAGGTGTTCTCCACGGTCTACCCTTCCCATAATTAATATCTGCTCCATTTTCTATTAACCTCTCAATAAAATACTCACTATCATACTCAACAGCCACTGTCAAAGGTGTATCCTCCTGACAATTTACATAATTTACATCAACACCATCATTAACTAAATAATCAAAAACATCACAACAGTCATTCATAATTGTTTGTATTAAAGGAGTAACACCTTCTTTATTCTCATAATTTATATCAGCCTTATATTTCAAAAGCTTATCCACTATCCCAATATTATCCATTTCAGATGCTATTATCAAAGGAGTTGATCCGTCATCCTCAGTTGCTATATCACAATCAGCACCAGCATCCAACAACATATCAACAATCTCCATATTATTCATATGTGTTGCCAATGCCAAAGCACTACAATGAGTTGTGGGTCCAACCAAGTTTAAATCAGTCTTAGCCTCAATCATTTTTGTCAAATAATCAAGACGATTTAATATTGTTGCCATGAAAATCAAAGGTTTTCCATCAACAACAATATTGTATTTCGCATCAATACTCTCTTTATTTTCAATATTATTTTCGAGAATGGTTTCCATGACCTAATATTGTAAAGATAGATAATACTTTTATAAAATATGTTTTTCTTTAAGTATACTTTTTTAGAAAAAAAGTATTGTCAAAAAAGTTTACTGTTGGAACACTTTTTTAGAAAAAAAGTATTGTTAGTACAAGCATTAAGCTCTTATGCTAGCCGACGGACGTTACAAATCTTTAATGAACCAAATCGTTATTGTATAATTAATAATGGAAAATGTGACATGTGTGAGAAAATAGAAAAACTTGAAGAAGAAATTGAGCAACTAAAAAAAAAATGAAAAATACAAATTGAAATGTATTATTATATTCATAACATCTAAACAATTAAACAAAGATGTTGTGAAAAATATTTATGATTATTTGTCAGGATGAAAAACTTTTATAAATTAAAGCTCTAATTGTTTCATAATGTTCATATTCATCTTTTTCAAAATTAATTTGATCATATATAAATAACCAAAAATTTAATACTTGAATCAAAATTTGAGTAATTTGTATTAAATTAATAAGAACCATCGGCTTGCCGTTTATTTCCTACATTCAATTGTAGGGGTAATGAACTGATTTAGTTGCTTATAAATAAAATATATATTCTTCTTAGACAAAGATATTCTTATGTAAAATGTAATGTTTTATATAAAAAAAATTGATGCTTATAAAAGTCTAGATTTTTTATACTATATATTGATTGTGACTAGATTAGTTCTATTCTTCGTTTCGCACATCATGCCCTTGATTTAGGGATAGGTTACCGGAGCAAGGATCGGCTTGCCGTTTATTTCCTACATTCAATTGTAGGGGTAATGAACTGATTTAGTTGCTTATAAATAAAATATATAAAATTATTATAAAAACTTTAGTTTGGAACGTATCTCAAAGACTGAGCAAAACTGATCATCATCTTTGTTTTAGTAAATAAATAGACATTTTATGATTAAAATCAATATTTCCATAAGTTTAATAATGGTAAATTATGCGAAAAAAATAAGTTGAAATATGTTGATTATAGTTACTTATCAGGATGAAAACTATTATAAATTACTGCACCAACCCTTTTGTAAAATTCTTGTTCTTGTTGGTTAAAATCAATTTCACCATATTTAAATACCCAAAACTTCCATGCAAATACTGGATATGCACCAACCTGAATTAAAATTTGGGCAATTTGTATTAAATTAATAATAGCCCTTGGCATATCTTTATAATGACCAGCCAATTCAACAACTAGCTTTAATGGTGTTGTTGGAAATTTGTGACTACGATCCTTTGAATTTGGGATATAATTACCATGTTTATCAAAAACCATATTATGAACATATTTATATCTATTACCTCCATATTTTTTCCATGTTGTAACCAATGAATCGGACGGCCAATTATTTGAATTTTGTGGTTTCTCTGGGAACATCGTAAACTCACCCATACAAGACATCTCAAAATCATCACAAACCTCTGGAATAAGATAATTTGAAAGATTTCTCTCTCCCTCTAATATTTGAACCACCTTTATAACATTTAATTCTCTAATGGAATCCATAAGAAGATCACCAATATTTTTAAGCATTTTTCCATATTTTTCAAAACGCCTAATCTTACCATTTTCAATACATTTATTACACCTTTTGAACTGACCTTTTTCCAACTCATTCCTACAAAAAGTATAATACCTTTTCTCACCACATGTAAAACATTCCCTATTATTAGATGGAGGAACTGGACAACGTCTTAAACTATCTTCATAATGAATTATTCCTTTTTCAGCATTAAACTGATGTAACTCACCACAATATACACATCTTATGTAAGTATCACTCATACACATAAATATAAAAACTTTTCTTTAAACTATCTTGATCTTATGAATATAATTTAAAGAAATTTTATAATATTATATTAATATGTCTTATTCAAAAATATTAGAAAATTTCTATCTTGGTAACCAATATTCAACCAAAATTTTAACAGATGTTGATATCATTATATCAACTGGTGCTAATTCAAAACAAACGACTGGCCAAATACTTAATAAAAGATATCCTATAAAAGATAAATTATCTTTTGATATTACACCTTATTTAGATGAGGTATGTGATTTAATACATAAATATTTATCAAAAGGTAAAAAGGTTTTAATTCATTGTAAATAAGGAATCAATAGAAGTCCTGCATTCACAATAGCATATCTAGTTAAGTATAATGATATGACACTTGATGAAGCAAAAGAGCATGTGTCTTCTGTTAGGAAGATTAATCACAAGAAAAACTTTATGGAGCAAATCGAAAAACATTTTTCTCAATCCTAATTCTTATTTTTTATTTAGTTTATAACTTTTAATAGTCTTATGTAAGCGATTAGCTTCCAAATTTGTTGCAAAATGTTCCCGAACTGGTTTCAAATAACGAATTATACATTCTGTAACAGCTTTCTTTAAATCAGCCGGATGAACAAGTTCCTCCGCAAAATCAGATTCCAATTGATTATAATCAGTATATGTCAAATTTCCACCATGTTTTTCCGGTCTTTCAATCAAAAAAGTTTCATCAATTTCAAAAATTATATACTTAACATACTCCAAGATCGGATTCACTTCTATATTTTTAGGTTGACAAAAAGCTTTTTTTAACTTACGTCTAACCTCATCTGGTGTATCATTCATGAAAACAGCATTATCTGGATTAGACTTAGACATCTTATCACTTCCATCCAAACCCATTAACATATGATGAGAAACCATAATTGGTTTCAACTTCTTATTAATTTTATCACAATACTCCCTACACAATATATTCACCTTACGTTGATCCATCCCAAGAGAACAAATATCAACACCAAGAAAGAAAACATCAGCAGCCTGCATTACAGGATACATCATCTGTGACATTGAAAGTCCATCATCATCATCTTCATCAGATGAAGGAGTAACACCCATAATTGGTGTACAACGTTTAATATGTTTCAAATTAAACTTGGTCGCTATATCCAAAACTTGTAACCAATATTCCATCGGTTTAGCATTAATCTCATCAGATGACCATAAAAACTCAATATTAGGATTATCAACATCCATACCACAAGCTTTCCATGTTTCGATCATTAATTTACCAGCATTCCTAATCTTTTTCAAATCCCCATCCAATTTGTGATTCAAAAGAGCGAACCAATCCGCTATCCAAAACTTGAATTTACAACCGGACTTCAAATATTTGTTTACATTTATCGCTCTCAATAAACCTTGAGCAATATGCATACGTCCAGAAGGTTCAAACCCATCATAAACAATTGGTTGCTCTTTATTTTTTAAAAGTGCCAAAAGATCATTATCTTGTACAATTTCCTCCCCAATTGAACGAATAGTCTTAAAACGTTCTATATAAACGTCATGATCAACTTTGCCTGTATATTTTTTTGCCATGATTATCGATATTAAAACATAAATAAGTCTTAAATCAATTCATTTTTATTTTTTTATTAACAAAAATGAATTGGAGAATAAACATCTACAAGAAATAACTAAGGAAATCCCTGTTGTTGAACAAGTTAAGATAGGACAATAAAAAATGATTTTTTTTATTTTGGGTGGTTTTAGTTTATTTATAAAATTATGACTTATGAACAAATTATATTTTTTGGAATTTATATAACGATAATGATATCTATGATTATTTTAGTTATATGGTTGTTTTGGTGGTTAATGTGTAAAGTTATGAATAATGAAATGAAAGTTGCTTTTATTGAACCACATGGCGATTTTGCGAAAAATGAATATTTACATAGACGTGGATTGAAATAAAAAATGAACAAAAATATTCCACATTTATAAATTCAATGAGATGACTATGTCCATTGATTACATTATTGGATTTTTGAAAGCGATGTCGTTTTCTCCAAATTTAGAAATGATCAACGAATTGAAAAAATATGTTGATTCATATCAAAATTTACCAAACAAGCGATTAGTTTTAGCGAATATTAGTGCAATTGAATTGATGATTGAAACCTGTACAAAAGATCGTGTTGTACAAACAATTAATTCGTTTATTCGCGGGTTGAGTGAATTATCTAAATAAGATATATGAATAATAAACACTCAGAATACGTCATCGTAAGTTGTGAAAATCTCAAAGAACCAACAAAAAAATTATGTTTTGTTAGTTTTATAAACCTTGTTTCAATAGAAGATTTTAAATATTTTCTTAAAATGGTTCGCGAAGAACCAAATTACATAATCAAAAGAGATATTGATCCAAATTTTGTAAATAATAAAAAATGGATAACAATTGAAGAACTCCTAGACAATACAAGAGTCACACGTGATAAGGATTTTATAAATAATTTTAATCAAATCTATGGAGAATCCTTTGGAGAAAATATCATACAAAAAGTTATAAATGAACTCAAAACAAGGGATTATGAAACTTCAGATTCTGAATCAGAATCCACAAGTAGCGAGTAATAAATGATTTAAAAACTATTTTTTTTTTATTATAAAATATGGAACAAAATCATCCGTGCTACGTGATGGTCGTTTGTAATAAATCCACATTTATAAACATATTGACTGTTACACAATATGATTATATTAAAAACGTTATTATGAGAGATGATCCTGAATTTTATATTGATGATTATTGTGATATTACTACTTTTATTTCAGAAAAAGTAAAGATTATACGTGATGCCGTTTTTATTCATAATTTTATAGATAAATTAGGATTTAATATTGGACCAAAAATAATGGAAAGATTTATAACAGAATATCAGACGTATCTGGATAATTCTGATTGTTTAAGTATGGAAACTTGTGATGGATCAATCAGCTGTGAAGATTGGTAGAAGATTTTTCAATCAAAACTAATGTTTCTGTATTATCTTTTTCATTTTCCAATTTATCAATACGATCAGATAGTTCTGTCAATTCTTTTCTAAATTTTTGATTATTATTGAAAATAACTTGTTTCAATAATTTAATTTCATGTTGTAAAGATTGTATACGATAATTAACAGATCCTGAACTCATTTATATTTGTAAAAGGATTGATCAAAACTAAATAATTATAAAATCATTTTTTATGAGCAAGTGCTTGAACATTACCTTCTATTGTTTTTACACCTTTTTTGACACTATTTCCAACTGATTTCGCATCAGATCGAATGGCTTTAAATAAGTGTCCAATCCATTTTCTTTGAATAACAGTGATAACAATCCACATTATTGTATAGATGAAACCAACTGAAATATTACTTGTGAACCAACTCATGATGATAATTAATGAATATATAGTGTAGAAAATATAGAATTTACTCTTGGTTTGAGCCCAATTATTTTCATTATAAACCATACCATATAAATATATTGTCATAAAGAACAAGAGAATTGGTAAAAATGCATTTGCCAAAATGGTTCCCATACCTGTTGATGAACTACTCCCATTAGATTCTGTACATAAACTGTTAATACTTTCAACTGTTTCATACAACAAATATAATCCGGCGAGTGTAATAATAATTAGTAAAAGTACTGTGAAAACTAATATTTTTTTATAATCTCCTCCTTCCAAAATGGTGTATAACATTAGATAAATAATGATAATATAAACAAAGTATATACATCCAAGCATTAAAGTTAAAAGAAATGATCCTAAACCACTAAATATATAAGTTATAATACCAGTTGCTAATAATAATGAGATAATTAAGTAAATATTACTTGCAATCCCGCCTAAAACGGAGAAATAACTTGAATCACTCTTGAATTTTCCTAATCTTTTTCCCCTGTACATTTTAGCGAATAAAATAACGAAAACAATTGCTAAAATGAAGAAAACACCATAAACAACCAATTTAGTATATGTTGATTGTTCATCACTTGTTAGAGTTGTTATTGAATCCATGATTGGAGATACAATTGTTGGTAAAAGGAAATTGATCAATAGAATCATTCCAACTCCAATTAAGGGAACAACAATATAGAAACTCTTGAAACCATTTGTCTTTATATCTTGAACAAGACTATTATAACAACTTATTTTTTTGTAAAGGTTGTAAATAACAATACCTATAACAATAACAAAAAGAACAATATACATGTAAGTTATTGAAGTTGGGATATTTTGCATAACAGTACTGTCACTTATTTTGTAGATTGGTTCGCAATCACTCATTACCAAAAAGGTAAAAATAATGAAGAAAACTGGATTAAAAAGTTTGAGGGCATTATACATATCGTAAAATTTGCTTTTGCCTTCTGCTGAAATACTGGTTCCAGCACCTTCAATGATTTTGTAAAATTTATTGATGAACCAGATTATTGACCATTTTGATGGAGCTTTTGGTCCATATTTTTTCATATTTTCAATTACATTTCCAAAATTGGCTGATAATGGAATGTTCATAATGGAATACCATGAATTAATTATATTACCAACATTTGGACAATCTTTGTTATTATTATCTCCCATGTAAACTAATATATAATTAGAAAAAATAAAACAATAAAAAAATATATAAAAAAAAATTTAATTAATTATCAAACTAAAATGAGCCAAGAACTTTTTGAATTATTAACAGAACAAGTTTTAAATATGGAATCCCAAATTAAAACTCTCAAATCTAGCCTTAAAAAGTTGGATAGATTGCGAAAAAAAGAGCAAAAAGATTATGAAAAAAAAATAGACAAATTAGAATCAAAAGTTATAAAAAAGACAAACAAGACCAGTAGGAAAGAGTTACCAATAGAAACAAATTTTACTAGAAAATGCGAAATAAGTGATGAATTAAAAGAATTTGTTCACCCAACTTCTGAAAAAATGAATATGGCAGAAGTTTACAAAGAAGTTGTTCAATACATTAAGGATAATAATCTACAAAACACAGAAAATAGAAAAAATATAAATTTAGATGAAAAATTAGAAACTCTTTTAGGACTAAATAACAATGAAGAAGTTACATTTTTCAACTTGAAATCATTCTTAGAAAAACATTTTATTTTTTAATACCTCCAGATATATCAATCTCTTCAGTAATGAAATATTTTTTCTTGAAGAAATCTCCAATTTTACGTTGTTTACCCGAACTTTCAATAGATGTAGAAGGTGTAAGAATACTTTGCTTGTATTTACCCAACTTTAGTGCAATTTCATTATATGATTTTACCTTAAGCTTTTCCGAATTTTCTTTCAAATAATCAATTAACGCTTGTTCATCTGTATTTTTAATCTTAAAATTAGATCTACTAACACCTTCCAAATTAAATAGGTCTTCACATTTTAACAATGACCTAGCCTTCTTATAATCAAAATTATCTTGTACTTTATATGAGCTATTTGTTGCTAAACCATTAATAACTCCTTCAATTGTCCCATACTTCTTTATGAATTTGTACGCTTTAATTGCACCTATACCTGTAATCTTTGTTGTATAATCACAACCACAAAGAATACAAATGTCAATAAATTCTTCATATGTTACTTCTAAATCATCAAGAATATCTCTAATCTTATAAAGTGAAATATTGTTATTATTTGAGTTAAAATTCCTGATAAAATTATGACCACCAGAAGCCAGATAATCTGTGTCTTCTGTTATACAACCATCAACTAATCCATTTTTCGAAAGAACTGCACAGAAAGCTTCAGCTTCACCATTTGCTGCAACATGTGGTACTCCAAAAAGGTCGAAAAGCTTTTTAGTTTTCACAATGTCATTATGTGTAATATAAATAATCTTCCTCTTAATTTTCGCAATCTCATTCTTCAAATGTTCATCAGTTTTATTCTTCAACTCTTCCATAAACTCTTTTAGTGATTCATTTCCATCTGCTGGAGTTGTACGTTCTTTCATGAACTCCTCAATCATTTTCTTCTTCTTAACAAGTATCTCTTTTTTCTCCTTTCTATCATTAAGAATTTCTCGTTTCTCATCAGGCGGTTTCCCATCAAACACAAATAAAGGAGTTATTCCATTTTTCAATAAACGTAGAATTTGACGAGTAAAACCTTCCAAATAATCCGACGTATTATATGTAAATTTATAAAGATAAATACTCGTATCAATAGCAATCACTTTACCTCTGAAGGTATCCAAAGTGATATTCTTCATTCCATTTTTTACATATTGGTTCAAAATTGTACTCAACGATTTGATTCCCATTTCAGGTATTTATATATTACATATTATTTAAACCAGTTATCATAAAATCATTTTTTCTGGTTTTGTAAAAAAAAATATTATTCTATATTCCTTTATAAAAAACCATAGAAAGACTATTTGTTTTTATTTTTTTATTTTTTACCAACACATCAACTAATTGTTGGAAAGGTTTATTTTCAAAATTTTGTAAAATAAGTTGGTAAAAAGCATTTAGACATAAACTCATTTCGGAAAATACAAATTTCTTTGAACATTCCCCACTTAAGGTTAGTTTTAATAAATTGTCAATATTAATTAACATAAAGGGTTTTAATATGTAATAGTTGAAAACGCTTGTTTTTTGAGGTAATATCTTACATTTCTTTCCTTTGACTCTTTTTAACTCTTCAATACTTGTATATCCATAATGTCTCAAAATAGAAAGCATGACCAAAGTGGAATAAGCCAATTCATTTCTGAACATATCATCTAATTTTTTTATTGAATCTCCTTTTTCAAGCATTATAAATAGTAGATTTATAATGGTTGCCAAAGATTCTGTATACGTTTCATTGATGTTTATGTTATCATCATCTTTTAAACAAAAATATTTACTCAAATTTTTATTATGTTGGACATCAATTAATGAGTAATCTCCGAGAAAAGAGTGGAAAAGCTCATGTATCATAACTCTTCTGAACTCCTCTCTTCTGTAAACGATCATATAATAATTAGTGACATAACTGAGACCACTATTACAATTATTTTCTGTTAAAATTGCGCCTTTCTTTTTGGGAAATAGTTTTTTTAATTTACAATCGAAATATTGTATTTTGAGATGTTTATTGTTTTGAAACAACCTCCTCATAATGAAAACAATCTTACAAATATTATTCAAAATACCAATAACGTCTTCTGTCATATTGTTTGGGGTATGTTCTGTGAAAAAATGTATCTGAGTTTTGCTACCACAATTAATTACCAAACAGTTAACCAAATGTTTTTGGACATAATTTAGAACCTCTTTGGAAAAAAAACGACTATTTGTCAATGTGTTTGTATCTATTACTTCATTTGTGGAGAGAAACTTAATATCTTTAATATTTATGTTTATCTTATCATATTCTTTTTTTACTAATTTATAAAAATCCTTCAAACTGTTATTTTTAATTTTAATGGATCTTAATTTCTCCTTAATATAATCCATATACTTTTACAGAGATATTTATATTAACCATACCTCATACGCATCTCTGCATAACTGAGACGCTCCCCACTATCACCTGTGAAAACATGCTTAATGAATTCTTTTTCACCTTTCGTTTGGAGAACTTTAAGAGCTTTCTTGTTCTTTTCATCCATACCATTACCAAGAGTAATAGAAGAAGGTTTTTGTTTTTGTTCACCCTTACTAGAAGAAACAGACTGTTTTTGATCAGACATATTTATCAGTATTATATAAATATCTTTATTTTTTTTTAGTCAATTTTTTCACAAATAATTCACAAAATATACCGCAAATATTAGGTGTAACACGGTAACAAAACTCACTCACCAATTTGTACAGCAAATATTAGTAAATAAAAGGGGTCAGCGTGGTAACAAAACTCACTCACCAATTTGTACCGCGAACGTTAGTGAGCGAAAAGGGGGCCAGCGGGGGTTACCCCCGCAAAAGTGATTTTTCTTTTGTTTAAAGAGTTATTCTATAAGAATTAATTATGAATAAACAGATTATTGACACTTTGTCTCAACAATTGAATCTCTACAGAAAGGATAAGTCTAAAAAATGGAAAGCCATTGCTCTTCAAAAGGCTATTAATTCTATTAAAGATCTTGATTTTGAAATTAAATCAAGTGCTGACGTTAAGGGTGTTAAAGGAGTCGGAAAAGGTATGTTAGAAAGAATTGATGAAATTTTAGGAACGGGTACTTTGGAAGATTTGGCAACTGAAACAATAAATATTGATCTACTTAATAAATTCAAAGCTGTAACAGGAGTTGGAGATGTTAAGGCAGAACAGTGGATAAAAGCTGGATTTAAATCAATTAATGATGTTTTGGCTGCTGTTGGTAATGGTAAATTGGAGGTAACACACCACATCCAAGTTGGTTTGAGATATTACAAAGATTTCCAAGAGCGTATTCCAAGAAGTGAGATTGAAAAGATTGAAAAGGTTTTCAGTAAAATTTTGGCTAATTTTAATAGAAACTTGACATATCACATTTGTGGGTCTTATAGGAGAGGATGTACAGATAGTGGTGATGTGGATATTATTATTACTGATCCGAATGCGGAAGGTGACATTCATGGAAATAAGTATTTGACAGGTATTGTTGAAGTTTGTAAGAGTGTTGGATTTATTGTCGATGATTTGACAACACATGGAGAAAAGAAATATATGGGTGTTTGTAAAGTCAATTCGACAAGTAAAGCAAGACGTATTGATATTAGATGTTTCAATTATGGAGAGTATTTTGCGGCATTATTGTATTTTACTGGATCAAAAAATTTTAATGTTTTGGTTAGACAAAAGGCTAATGCTTTAGGATATTCTCTTAATGAATATGGTTTAATTACTAAAAGCACTGGTGAACTTCACCCATTGAAATCAGAAGAGGAGTTGTTTAAAATTCTTAATATTCCATATCTCCCACCAACTGAACGAGATTTTTAGGAAGAAGTGTGATATTTGTTATAAAAACTTAGAGAAATATGTCAATATAATAACCAGTTTCTTGATTGAATGAAAAAAAATGATACTAAACAATATAAGATTTTTAAAAACATATATATTTATCGAGAAGGTAGGCATTGAAAAGATGTTTTAGACTCATAAAAACCAGTTTCTTTCAGTGAATATACTGGCAAGTAGTGTCGAGAGATAACCTTGGACAGGGCGCCATTTGGCCAACTGAAAGGAATGATCGGGTAAGCTCTAGGCTCGTTATGATCGCCCCTTGGGTTGCAGTACGGAGAACGTGTTCAGGGCTGGGCTGTTGTTCGGTCGTGATCCAGTACGTTATATGAGGCCCTTGCTTAGTACTAGG
>JGI10211J34971_10001409_pt1 | contig 19864 bp, 15 predicted proteins | sample Etolagsediment_FD_34971 | JGI IMG/M metagenome (IMG submission 34971)
GGCGAACCTGCCGGCGCATCAGCGCCAGCGAGCCATACGAAAACATTTTTCCACCAGTTCGTTGTCGCGGGCGGGCCGATAGTGTGGGTCATCCTGCTGCCAATGTCCGTTATTACGGGTTATCTGGCCATCGACCTTTTCTCTTCGATTCGCCGAAGGAAGCTCCTGCCGCCGGGAATTGGCACTCAGATCGCCACAACGGCAAGGATTTTCGGGGTGGGTCAGCTCGGCGGTAAGCTGTCGGGGGCGACCGACCTTGTCAGCCGGGCTGTATTTGGTGCAATTATGCGGTCAAGGCATTCGGGCGACGGGCAAAAAGACCTGGGGCATTTAGCCGCTGAGGCCCTGCAGGAGCAGGGCTTAGGGCTGCTGCGGAAGGTTGAATGGTGCAATGTCATCGGCAACGTTGCGCCGATGGTGGGGCTTTTCGGGACCGTCTTCGGTATGATAAAGGCCTTTAATCTGTTGGGCATATCGGGCGGCCAGCCCCGGCCGGACCAGTTGGCCGCCGCTATCTCGATAGCGCTGATAACCACGTTTTGGGGCCTGCTCATTGCAATCCCGGCCCTTGCGATGGGCGGAATATTCCGAGCACGGGCGGAAGGGCTTGTCGGAGAAGCCGCCGGCGAACTTGAAACACTTCTTCGGCAGATAACTCTTGTCGGTGCCAGCCAAAAAGAGATTGTGCAAAAGCCACCCGTACCAAAAGAGCCCGTGCAGAAACAATTTGTGCAAAAGCAGCCTGCGCAAAAAGTGCTCGAAAAACCCGGCGGCCAGCGGAAATATCAAGCTAAACCCATTAAGGCACAAAGCCAGGGCGAGAAAGGGCGATTTCCCATAAAACCTGTTCGCTGAGGAAGATTATGGTACGGATGTTCGGCTATCAAACCGATATCAGCCGATTCAATATGACGCCCATTATCGATATTGTCTTTCTCTTGATAATCTTCTTTCTGCTTGTGTGCCAGTTTATTGTCGCCGAGAATTTCGAGGTGGCCGTTCCCGATGATATCAGTTCGGCACAACCAGCTGCCAGCACCGATGAGCAGATAACCACCGTTACGGTAATGTTTGCCGAGGGCCGGCAGGTTGCCTATGCCGTGGGTTCTGAAATGATTGGGGCGGATTCAGGTGAGGACATCTCTTACGCCATCGCCGATGAGATTGACAAGCAGTTACAGCATCTGCCACACGAGCGAAGAGTCGTGTGTTTGCGAATCGACAAGGATATTTGTTTTCAACTCAGTCAATATGCCCTTGCGGGCATCAGCCAGAGCACGGCCACGGACATGAAACTGGCCGTGACAAAATAAAAACCCGGACAATAAGTGGTGTGAAATATCGCACCCTACATGACTGGTGAACAGAGAATGTCGTATCACTTTACACAGCAATTGTAATTACCAAGCTAAATAGGAGAGTCTATATGAAGAAACTATATAATCATCCGGAGAGGTCTGGAAAGATAAACATATATCCAAGCATCGTTGATGGTAGGTATGTCTGTGTGTCGATTATTGGTGATCCTGAAGGTCTTATATATTTGGCGAAATTGTTTAACTGGCTTGCCGATTTCGATCAGAACAAAAACGATAATCCTATAGGTACGCGCGAACATATCCACCTTCACGCTAAAGAACAACTTGGCGAGCATTCATGTGAAGTAGAAATATGCAGGGCCGACGCAAAAGGCACGGGAGAATATCCTGATTTTATGTAATTTCGAAAACGGAACATTAAACCGAAGATTTATTTACGGCCCCGGCATTGATGGGCCTGTCGGCTCAGAGGCTGCCACCCATAAAATGTTCTTGAACCCCAAAGAGCAGTTGGGGGTGGCAGCCTTTTGGCCGAAGGCCAAAGGGATGGCATGTTACAATTGTGGCAAGATCGGCCATATGCTCCATTACAGTGAACTATGAGAGATAAGGATAGAGTAACCAAGAAGTGCAAGAGATACGACATAGCTGGTCACGCACATGAGTTGACTTTTAGCTGTTTTCGCAACAGAAGCTTCCTCTCGAAGAAAAGAACGTGTGAGTATCTGGTCGAGTCAATCAACAAAGCCAGAGTCAAACATGATTTTTCATTATGGGCTTACGTCTTTATGCCCGATCATGTACATCTGCTGATTCGTCCGAGGAAGAGGGACTATTCGGTCTCGTCTATCTTGCAATCGATCAAGCAACCTGTAGCTGCCAAGGCTAGAGCATACCTTAAAAGAGAAAATCCGTCCGGCTTGAAACACCTGGCAACCGGCCAGCAAGACAGGAAGTACCATTTCTGGCAAAAGGGTGGTGGATACGACCGTAACATTACACGGACCGACACATTAATCGAAGCTGTAAAATATATGCACCTTAACCCTGTAAGAAAAGGCTTGGTAGATGTGCCTGAACAAATGTACTATTCCAGCGCTGCTGCATGGGCTTCTGTGGCGGATGGCCCATTGCCAATTGATAGAAACGACTGGCCAATATTTCATTAAGAAAAGCAAAATTAAAATGGAAAGTATTATCGACATAAGCCATCCCCTAAGCCTACCGGCTCAGAGGCTGCCACCCTGAATGGTTCTCCAAGCCTTAAGGTTAATGTTCCCCACTAAAAAATGCGTCGGGTGGCAGCCTTTTGGCCGAAGGGCAAACGGATGGAGCAGCTCATAACGTCAGGTGTTAGTCTTTTGGTCTTTGCATTGCGGGGGGAAGATACTATACTGGATATCGGTTGATTTACCTTTTATGTTTTGGGCCGGAGCCCGCCACCGGCGGGCGAGGACATAAGTATGCCATCTAAACAGGCGGAATTTGGGCGCTACCTTGTGCCGATTGATACGGCCTCGACGCAGCAGCTCTTCACCGACTGCCTTGTGATAGGCGGCGGTATAGCGGGATTGCGGGCTGCGATTGAAGCGGCGGACAATTGCAATGTAACGCTTGTTTGCAAGGGGTCATTTGCCGACAGCAATACATGGAACGCCCAGGGCGGTATCGCCTCTGTACTGCGCGCCGACGACAGCCTCGAAGAGCACATCGCCGACACGCTTGCGACCGGCTGCGGGATTTGCGACAAGGATATTGTCGAACTCGTTGTAAGCCAGGGGCCCGAGCTTATTCATCAGCTTATCGAGTGGGGGGCCGAGTTTGATAAAGTTAACGGTCAAATCGATGTTACTTTAGAAGGCGGTCACAGCCACGCCCGTATCGCACACTCCCACGGCGATGCGACCGGCAGGGCAATTGCAGAGGCCCTGATAGGATGGTTCAGGCAGAAGCTAAACATAAACATCGTAGAGAATTTTTATATCATCGACCTTATTACCAACGACAACGATAAATGTATCGGCGCGATAGGCTGCGGCCAGGGAGGCGGCTTTCAGATAATATGGGCTGCTAACACGATTCTGGCAACGGGCGGGGCCGGCAGGCTTTATCGCGAGACGACCAATCCAGAGGCGGCGACCGCCGATGGCATCGCAATGGCCTACCGGGCCGGTGCGGTCCTTTGCGATATGGAGTTCATGCAGTTTCACCCCACGACACTTTATGTTGCCGGCGCCTCACGGGCGCTTATAACCGAAACGCTTCGCGGTGAAGGAGCGATTCTCTTAGACAGCCAAAACAAACGCTTTATGAAAGATTATCACGAGGCCGGTGAACTTGCGCCCCGCGACGTGGTCAGTCGGTCGATTCTGGACAGAATGCTCAAGACGGGTTCAACGCATGTGTATCTCGATGTAAGGCACTTCAATAAGAAGCACTTCGCAAAGCGGTTTCCGCATATCAGCGAACTGTGCAAAAGCTTCGACATAGATGTAAGTAAGGACCTGATACCCGTTCGTCCGAGTGCTCATTACATGATCGGCGGCATAAAGACCGATGCTCAGGGGCGTACAACTATTAAGAATCTTTACGCCTGCGGGGAGGTTGCTTCCACGGGTCTGCACGGTGCGAACCGGTTAGGCAGCAATTCACTGCTTGAGGGGCTGGTCTTCGGCAAAATAGCCGGCCAGTTAGCGTCGCAGCAATTAAAGGCCGGAGCCAACCACCTTAAACATCGCAGGATACGGTTTGAAATTCCTCGGTCGGACCGCAGCCGACTCGATGCCGAAGACGTTAGAAACTCGCTGCGGGCGCTTATGTGGCGAAACGTCGGCATTACCCGTAAAGACCGACTGCTGGCCGAGGCCCAGGAAATCATTCGCTTCTGGCAGCGATACGTGATGGATAAGGTCTTTGACTCGCCGTTCGGCTGGGAATGCCAGAACATGCTGACGGTATCGCTTTTGATTGCCCAGGCAGCCGAGAAGCGCCGAGAAAGCCGGGGGGTGCACTGCCGGGAGGATTTCCCCAAAACCGACGATAAGAACTTTGGGAAACATATTGAACTGGCGCGGTAATTAACCGCTCATACCAGAGAGCGGTTTGCGCTCTCGCAACCTGTTAGTTTGCCAACGTCGATGCCAAAATCCGCAAGTACGGCAAGATTAAGAGGCATTTCATAGTGAATTTTTTTGTTCGAGGTAGTTTTCATGTTGTTGGTCGCGTTCTGTGAATGAACAATCATCAACCAGTACATTTTTGGGATGATAACTTCCTTGCGAATCTGGATCGGCAGTTTTGTATGGGGCCACGTCCAGACGGACAGGGGCTCCGAGGCGTTTTCCACTAATGTGAGGAAGGGGCTGTAGGGGCACTCCATGATGTACAGTCTTTTTGCCGCCAGATCCAATGTGTAGCCGCGCGGCATTGCTATAAACCAAGGTCTGGGCATTTCGGATTTTTGCGTGTAGAGGTCCTGGATATCCTTGACGGTATCTTTATGAAAGGCATCATCGTTGTCTATCCGAGTGGTGATAAGGGTATAGTCGCCTGGGGCGATACTTCGGCGAAAGGCCTTGGTAACTCCCGTATCCGTATAGACAAAGCGGATATTGGGATATCGGATGCCTTCAAGCACGTCTTTATACGCGGCAGGAGTCTGGTCGTCCGCCACTACTGTCCACGTGAAATTCTGACAGGTTTGAGCCATTATAGAGGGCAGGGCAAACGTCATGAAAAGTTCCATCCTGTGGGCCATCCATTCATCAGGGGAAACGCGGATCGGAGGAAGTCCTCTTTTCGCTTTGGGATTATAGAGGCCCATATTGAATCTAGTCGTAACGTAATGCTTAACCTGTTTCATTTTCTGCCTGCTTACCACAAATATTATCGGAAGAAAGCCATCCTTCACTTGAGAAAATAACAACTTTTCGATGTAAACAGCAGCGCGTCGGCATTTGAAGGCCGGCAACGGCTGGTCCGATCAAATTATGCTCCACGTTACGCAAGCGCTCTGGCCGTCAGGAATTCGGAAAGATATTCCGGATTTTTGAGATTTAGTAGCAGCTCCCTTTCTTTGTCCAGTTCATTAAAGGTCATTTCTTGTATTTCCTCAACACTCAAATCCAGCATGTTGTCAGGTCTGCCTTTGGTAACAACCCCTAAGCCAAAATCACAATCAAGTACAAACACGTTAAGAACATCGAAACACGAGCGTAAGTGGACAATTGTCTTCCAGACATCGCCGTTCCAGGGACCTCCCTTGTAAAGGTTTGGCCGGCCATCTGCGTTTCGAGACTCTTGCAGGGGTTCCGCCATAGACGCCGCTGGAGGACTGCAGTCGTGCATTACTATCACACCATTATCAGCTAAGTGAGCCAGACAATTAATGACGTCTTTTAAACTCTGGCCATATGTGTGCAGACCATCGATAAGTGCAACATCTATTTTCTGGTTGGAAAAAATATGGCCATGGTGAACAAAAAACTCATCGCTCGTTTTGCAGTGATAAGTGGCCCCCATGTGACCTAACAAGTGTTCGCGCACGCGCGGAGCAGCATTGACAGGGTCAACACCTATTTTTCGCGGTGCAATTATACGATTAAAAGTCCTTCCATAGCGTATACCTATCTCCAAATAGGTTCGTCCGCCAATCTTTCCAAGGATCTCGTTTATAACCGCCACCCGGCCCATAGTCTCAGTCTTCCCTAACCAGCATTAGCTTAGCCCAATCCATTGCTCTACCTAAACATCCCACCTTTTTGCGCCGGAACCGGCCTATAGAATAGTTCTTATGACAATCTGTGTCAACAACAATAGTACGGTTTTGCAGCATCGCTTTTCTAATTCGGAGGTATTGTCAATTTTGTCATTTGATGTTATAATAAGGGTGAGTGGGTCGGGCGGTCGCCGGTCGGTTTTGGCCGGAGGAAAGTCCGAGCAGGACAGGGCACGGTGGTGGCTAACAGCCACCCGGGGTGACCCGCGGGAAAGTGCCACAGAAAACACACAGCCGATGGCTGGTACCTATGCGTAGATGCCGGCACAGGCAAAGGTGAAAAGGTGCGGTAAGAGCGCACCGCGGCGCTGGTGACAGCGTCGGCAGGGTAAACCCCACCGCCTGCAAGACCAAGCATGCTGGTAACCCCGGCCCGGGTATTAATCCAGCGGGTAGGTCGCTTGCCGTTTTAGGCAGAGCCAGCCGGTAACGGTTGGTCCAGTTAAATGGCCGCCATCCCGCACCAAAAATCTTTTTGGATGTATGCTTGACAGGTGCCAGCCTGTCGGGACAATTGCCGACCCTTGTCGGTGGCGCACTGAAAGGATTTTTGGTGCGGGATACAGAACTCGGCTTACAGACCCACTCTTTTCTATTGATTATTGATTATTGGGTATTGAGAAGGAACAGACAACAGATCGCGAAGGGTGGTGTTATGCCTGAGAAACGGAAACAAAAAATATTGTTTTTGTGTACGGGCAATGCCTGTCGCAGTCAGATGGCCGAGGGCTGGGCCAGGCACATGAACGGCGACTGCATTGAAGCCTATTCAGCAGGCGTTAATCCGATAGGTGTCAGCACGAAAGCGATCAAGGTTATGGCTGAGGCGGGTGTCGATATCTCCGGCCATACTTCCAAACATGTGGACGACCTTTTGGGAATCGATTTTGATTATGTGATTACCCTCTGCGATTACGCAAGAGAGGTTTGTCCCGTATTTCCAGGTGGTGTTAAGACGTTTCACAGAAGATTTGACGATCCGTATTTCGCCGAAGGGACTACCGATGAGGTCCTGGCCGAGTTCAGAAGGGTTCGCGATGAGTTAAAAGCCTTTGTCCAAACCCTGCCCGAAAGCCTCGAAGAGAACAACACATAGAGACAAGGACCGGAGGGCCCAGGCCCACCTTGCCGAGTTTTTGATATTATGAAAGGAAAAAGAGGCATTTAAGCTTTATGTTGACCTTGCAAAGATGGCCCAAGCCAAGAAATTGAAAAATATGTTCCTGCTTCTGGCACAGGAAGAGGCCAACCACAAGCTCCAACTCGAAATCGAATACGACCTGGAGACTTTCTGAGGCTTTTCGAATTAGCAGAACGTTCGACACAGCTCCCTTCGATAAACTCAGAACAGGCAGGGCGGGGCAGGGAAAAGAAGCTGTCAAAGGTGAGCGTCCTGCTGGTGAAACAGGAAAGGGAGGATGAGGACCTCAAACGGGATGCGGAGGAACTGCGGGCCGATGCGCGGAGGTTAGGATGAAACAATAACCACAGAGGCCACAGAAAAACACAGAGAACAATTTAGAATGATAAATATTAAACGAAACTGTTCTGTGAACAGATTTCATTCATCGCCATGATTAATCTCGAGAAAAAATATACACTCCAGACTGTATAGGCCGTCTAATCTCGCTTGTATATTCGCCCTCCTGCTGCGTTTCCATGCCCGGCTGCCCGATTACTATGCCAAAATGTTGCAGTGCACAGCCCCATTCAAACTCAACACTCCTTTTTTCTGCTTCAAACCCACTGAAATACATATGATATGGATCAAGTATTGTGACAGACGTTGGAAGTTCTTCAGGAAAGTCTGATGCTTCAAAAAACCGTTGGCCGGAATACTCAGGAGGCAAATAGATTAACCATTCTTGGATGGCAGGTATATCGGCATTTTTTTTAACGTATTTCTCATAGCCTCTAAGGAAACTCTTAACAGGACTTCCAAAGGGTAACACTCCTGTATATACAGCAGCAAAGATTAAGAAAGGTATTAGAGTTAGAAAGAGTTTTAGCCATTGCACTTTTTTTGCTTTACATGAATATATGATGACTCGTATTAAATTAACAAAGGCAAGAATAAGTCCTGGTATAAACAGCAATAATATAAAAAATATCACAAAAACTAAAAAAGGTGCAAAAGACATTATTGACAGTAATATAAATGGAGTACCTTTCACCCCCCCAACATAGGAGGATAGGTTTGTAAAAAGCAAGCCGAGTATAAAGATAAGAAAAAAAGTAATTGGAAGGATATATAAGATGTAATGTCGGATCCAGCTTTTGCGGTTTTCTGACATTTTGGTAGCCGAAAAATTTCCGTTATTTACACTCACTTATTTGTATCTCCTTAAAAAGATATACAGAAATTATACCAAAAGCATAAAACAATGCAAGAAATAAGTGGTTTTTCTAATATTATATATCGATCTCAAATACAGACATTGGTAATATATCGACACGGAAAAGGCAAAAATGACAATTCTGAAAATCTCTAAAGATAGATATGCCTTATGAAGGAAGAATAAAAAAATTGGGAGAGAAGAAATATTTGAAGCGGCGCGCAAAGGAGATACTGCAAGGGTAGGGTCTCTATTAGCAAGAAAGCCCGAACAGTGGCCGTGGTCAACATATCACAGGTATCCTGAAACAGGTCGATATGCAAAGAAAGGCCTTGCCGATTTACAAGGCATGTTTGATAATATCCTTGTAGGTGAATAAAGCTTTCCGCATGGGCAAAAATTTGCCCATCCTACGTTACTAAGTCTGTAAACATTTTCAGGGCAAGGGGTAATGGATTCGGAGCAGCTTGAAAAATATACGAGTGCGATAACGCTATCGGACATGGAAGTGTTTGTATATCCGGAGCTTATGTACAGCCTGGTTCTGGCCAATATAATGAGTCCGATTATCTGGAAGTGGCGCCAGGCCGACTGTTTCAAGAAGCTCGAAGGAAAATCACCATACAAAAAACTGATGCGGCTGAGACAATTCATCATGGACGAATACGAATTCAACCTTGACCTCAACACATGGGGCCTTACGAGCAAGCAAAAGGAATTGAAGCGTTTCGAGAAATTTATCCCGCCGGAGGACATCGGTAAAAGCAATGCCCTGTTCGGCTACCACGGCGACAAATATTACTTCGACGTGGACATCCGCAGGCACTTCGGCCTGGATAAATATGATGGCGACGTGATTCCGTACTGGAAGACTGAAACCGTCGAAGCAATGACCGCCTTTCGCCTGAAGGCCGGCTACAATACGGGCGCAGGCGAATGTGTGTCGCTGGCCGCCCTTTATGCGGCCGCTGCCTTTGTTGTGGCCGGCATACCATTGGAAGATATCTACATGATACTTACACCGCTGCACTCGCAAAATTTCTTCGATATTCAGGAAGGCGTCCTTAGCAACAACAGGAGGCTGCTTACCAGGACCATGTGGTTCAACGGCACGGCCATAAGCGCCAAGGCCCAGCGGGCCCTGCGGAATGAGGAGGTAACAATCGTGGCCCACTGCAGTGGCTACGTGCACTGCATATATGACAAGGCAACAATAGCAAAAGGCGCTTATCAGCACCTGGCAGGCCGGCTCGGAAAGTATCTCTCGGCGGAGTTGACTTCCCTGATTTTCGCAAACTTTCTCAGATGCCACCGGGACTACCAGGAGTATTTTCAATTTTGCCGACACAGGCGGGGCGAGGCGATGTTTGTAAACGCCGAGGTGCTCTTTCACTATGAGCACGGCAGCAATTTACGAATCGCCGACGACACCTTCGACAAGCTGCTCGTTGAAGTATCGAGCGACGACTACTCGCCTTACAAGGTTGCGGACAGGCTTTGCTGTGAGGAGTTGATGAGATTCGTGGAGCACGAAAAGATAGATATGGATAAAGTGATGGGCAGAAAAATGTTGGCAAAGTATCTGGAGCGTTTTGTGCCGGATACCGACAAATTTGTTGACGAGCTTAGCTCATTTATGCACATAGACGCGAAACTGCCCGGATTCGACAAAGACTATGTTACAGGTGAGCCGATTGAGCTGTCGGTCGAGCAAAACAGAGACCAGGTAATCGAATATTTGTCCGGCATTCGCAAAACCAACATCACGGCGGATTTGGCCTTTTACGCTTACAGGGACATGGAAAGGTGCGACTGGCGGCCGTTTGTCAAGGCGGCAGTTGAGCGAAATCCCGTTTCGATAGAAGCTGCGCGGGACAAATCCATCGAGCAGGTTTATGATTGGCTTAGCAGTATGCCGGATGAGCCGATTTACGATGGCAAGCGTCTGTCCCAGCCTGATGAAGTCGTAAACTTTAATACGGGCGACGGCGTTGAAAAGGCGATAACGCTTGCGAACATAATTCATGACAGGAATCCAGCCCAACGCATTGAATTTGTTATTGATGATAAGGACGTGCTGCTAAAAGCCGACCGTCAATATCGTTTCACATCGACAAAGGGTCTCGAAAAAACCGTTAATCTCTAAGCTGCAAAATCCCATGACATTGCAAAGAGCCGGCCGATGAATCCCGCCAACACTCGAAAATTTGACGCTCCCGCGACTTTTGCCTGTCTCGGTGCGCTTGTTTTCTGGACGGTCGGGCCGATTTTTATAAAGTTTCTGACCGGCTTCGTCGATGTCTGGACACAGAATTTTCTGCGGTATTTGTCGGCCTGTCTTTTCTGGCTGCCGTTTCTTTTGCTTACCATCAGGAAAGGAACCCTTGAGCGAAATATCTGGCGCAAGGCGCTTTTGCCGTCCCTGGTGAATATAGTCATGCAGAGTTTGGGGGTAGCTGCCTATTACTACCTTAACCCCGGCTTTATTATGCTGCTGCTCCAATCTTCTATTGTCTGGATAGCCGGCTTTTCGCTTGTTTTCTTTGCCGAGGAAAGAGGGCTGGTCAAAAGCTACCGCTTCTGGTTGGGGGCGGGACTGTGCGTAGTCGGAGTTGTCGGCGTACTGGTTTTTAAGGAAGGTTTTACGGCTCCCAGAACTGCGACGGGAATAGTGATTGGGCTTTGTGCGGCTGTGATGTGGGGAATATATACGGTGACTGTGAAAATTGCTTTTAAGGATATCGACTCTCGCAGAGGATTTTCCGTTATAAGCATCTATACGGTTATTGGGCTCGGCGCGACGGCGTTTATCTTTGGCAGGCCCGGTGAGTGCCTGAAAATGGCGCCATGGCCGTGGGCGTGTGTCGTGATATCGGGGATATTATGTATAGGGATCAGTCACGTATTGTACTATGTTGCGATAAAACGTATCGGCGCAACGATCCCTGTGCTTATACTTTTGTCGCAGCCGTTTGCCGTTTTTGGGCTGTCCAGAATTGTCTTCGGCGAGGTATTAAACGCATATCAACTGGTCTTCGGTGTCGTTTTGCTTACAGGGGCGGGCCTTGCTATCTGGGCACAGGGGCATCTGAAAAGAATTTAGCCCGGATTTGTCAAAAGCCCACCGAGTGTCCCATCACCAACAACCGGTCTTGGTCACCTCCAGCGACTGGTTATGGGGCCTCAGTCCTTTGCCTGCCGGTTAAGCCGGCGTTCCTTTTCCCAGGCGCTGAAGTCCAATGGGGGTTGTTTAATCTCGGTATCGGGTTTTCGCTGCAGTTGTGCTACCTCATTTGGACATCCGGTGACACATAGTCCGCAGCCACCACAAGCCCGGAATTTTGCAAGAAAGTTCTTCTGCTTATGCCGGTTTGATTTTTTCTAACTTTATCACACATAGTGTCTCCAATGAAAAGATAGCCGGGATTTCCCATTCACCCCGTTAGAGATTTTTCCTCTGGGTCTCTAACGGAGTAAACGCAAATACAATAAGCCTCTAATGGGGTAAACGCTTAAAAAACATAATTTCTATGTACGACGTCAATAATCTTACGAAATCACTTTGAACTATCAAGAATTTCCTTTTTCGAAGTTCATCTGCCAAATCCGGAGTAAAAAAGTGAGTAAAATCCATACAACCATACTATGACGACCATTAAAAACGGTAAAGAATTTGATTGAGGCCTTGAGTGCCTTCGACAAACAGCCGGATTTTTTGATGCTCTTAGCTATTGGGATAAACCGTGTACAATTCTAAATCTGGCATTCTCAAATGCGATCGGTATAATCTTGGTTCGGTTGCATTGGTATTTTTATAGTAAGGGATTTTCAAATGAACAGACTTGTTATTTATTTTGCGCTTACGTGTTTATCTATAACTCAATCATCTTGGGTCAATAATAATATTCCCCGAGAAAATCTTTTATGGCCTGATGGCATCAGGAACAATCCCATAACCTATAAACAGCAAAACATCATGCGTTCCTATGATTACGGCCATCCGGAAGCACCTTTAAAAAGCTGCCGAGTGTACAGCAATGTTTCTACCCCTACTTATTTTATGTACCAGCCTGAGCCTGGGAAAAATACCGGCGTTGGAATGGTTGTCCTGCCCGGAGGCGGATATAAGGATATCTGGCTCGATACTGAAGGGCACAACATCGGATTGTTTTTTAAGGAGCATGGGATTACTTCTCTGGTAGTGAAATACCGTACAAATACGCCGGGCAAAGACGGCAGGCAGACAATGTCTCAGGATGAATATTTGCCTGCAGCAATCGCAGATGCAAAAGAAGGGATACGTATCCTTCGCAGCCGGGCAAAACAACTGAAGATCGATCCGGACAAAATCGGTGTGGGTGGATTTTCAGCAGGAGGGCATTTGTCATTATCTGTATGTTTTAATCCTGACAAGAAAAACAAAGAGAGCTATCCAGACTTTGCTTTTTTAATTTATCCGTGGATACAAGAGGGTTTTAAGAAACAAGTCGCAACGACCAAAAAACTGCCACCGATGTTTATAGCCAACGGCCAGCAAGACTCTTTAACACCTGCGGATATCTGTGCTCAATTCTATTACACGCTCTGCAAAAACAATGTACCTGCAGAACTGCACATCTACAGCAAAGGGGAACATGGATTTACTTTGGGCCTTGGAAAAGGACATTCTGCCGTACAATGGACCGGCAGCTTTGTTGAGTGGTTGAAAGATATCGATATGATACAAAAGCAGCGAAGCGAAGACTAAAAACAATTGACAACAGGTACAAATAAAATTTGGGCATGGGGCCATCCTCTGCCATCCGTGCTTATGTTAATCCTTAAAAATCAGTTGAACAAATTCATAAAAATAACGGCGCCAGTTCAGCCATGTATGAGCGCCGCCTGTTGTATTCGCCGTATGACTAATGTTATTATCCTTTAGAAATTCAATCGTCTCTTCATATCGCTCGAACAGAAAATCATCCCTGCCGCAGCAATTCCACATTCAAAGTTCAGTTTATCTTGGGCCTTCTTCCTGTTAGTCCACCACACTGCTGGTTACGGCCTTGATGAATTTAGGGTGATACTTACCAAAGTTTTCTCCTGCCCACTGACGAGTCATGGTAATCACAAGGTCCTTTTCCAGATCGACTCTCAGCGTACAGGACGAAGCGGACCCATGACCGATCGTTTTGTCGCTGAGTCCGTTATCCCTAAACCACGTCAGACCAACTCCCCACGTAATATTCGTATCATCGCCGAGAAGTTTGTCTAATTTCTGTGGAAGCATCTGTTGGAACGTCTCATCCCTGAAGAACCGAAGGTTTCCATAAGCCCCATGATTGGCCAGCATTTGTCCAACACGAGCCAAATCGTAAGCATTCGACCATGTCATCGCTGAGCCGTCTATCGATTCGATAGAATCACAGCCTAACGGCCCGAACAGATACTCCTGGTATAAATGAGGGAGCGTCAAACCGGTTATTTGCTCCAAAGCTTTCAGCCCAATCGCTATACTCGTGCCGTTATATCGATGCTGCTTCCCAATCCCCAGATAGGGATAAGCCTCACCGTAAACGTGCTCAAGGTCGTTCCAGGGATCGGTGAAGTGTCCATCCATATCGGCCGTGTGTGTAAACAGGTGATGAAAAGTGACCGGAGTCTCAACATCTTCCCTGCGAAACTCAGGTAGTATTTTCCCCACCGGATCATCCAGGCTGATAACACCTTGATCTATGAACATCATCAGCAGAGATCCCGACAGGGCCTTCGTAATCGAAAACACAACGTGCCTGGTGTCCGTCGTAATGGGTTCTCCGTCCCTGGAGCCGTAGGCCCGATTGAAGAAGACCACGCCCCTGCGCGCAACGCACACATTGAATGGCACACCCGAATCGTTCACCCACTCATCAAGTACCGCATGAATCTTCTCGACTGTGCCCGGCTTCATACCAGCTTCTTCCTCCGTGCCTTCTCGCAGGACAGGCGCATTCAAACCATCAACCACAACAGGGGCCACGATCTTCTCGCCAAATCGCTCTTCGTTGCCATTGATTTTCCGTTTCAGCTTCAGCCACCATTGCCGGTCCTTCGTAACAGCATTCTCCAGTTGTGATACCGGACCACCCTCTGGGCTCATTTCGTCCATACCTGCAAGTAGCACCGCGAAATCGCCAGATCGTTGAATGTCGCGCCCAATCGCACTTGTGATGTAGTCGCTTACAATTTTTCGCTGATTACGCCATGTCCCCTCTTCAATCCCTGTGGTGTCTTCAGAGAAAACGAATTCGCCGTCGAGATAACTCTTAAAGTATGGCATGGCCTGCGGGAGCTTGTAAAGCGTACGAAACCGCGTGTACTCACGTCCGTCCTCGGCCGTGATCTTCACGACAGCCCCATACCTTCCCGCCTCTGTCGGCTTCTCGACGACCTCATAGTCTTTCGAATAAAAAGTTACGTCGATTTCGTAGTCACCCAGCCACCGGCGGGCCCGGTCGGGATTCAAAAAGTCACACGGCGGGAACCCATAATACTTTGCGCCCTTGTCTGATCCGGAAAAGACACAGGGCTTGAAGTTGAATTCGGCGTTCAAAAGCGGCTTAAAGCTATTGGCCCCTGAATAAAATCCGTTTGTGTTAGCCAGATTCTCGTAAATGTGAGCCTGATCCTGGGCGCCAACCGCTAGGTCAAGGTCGCCGTCCAGATCAATGTCCCCCAGAACCGCCTCATGAACCGGGCCGGTGCTCTTCAAGCTCAATGCGGGTTCGTCTGCGAGTTTCCCATTCTCGTTCAGGTACAGAAAAATGTACCCCCCATTGCCGTAATCCGAAGCAATCACATCCTTATCGCCGTCGCCGTCGACATCTCCGAACTCGAATGCATGAAACATAGTATTAGACGAGCTCTTCCAGCGCACCTTCATCGCTGCAGAACCCTTCTGCCTGGCTAACTGCAGGCTTGTGCCTGACCTTCCCCACGCACCCTTGGCACAGAACAGCTCGCCCTGGCCGTCACCATCGAGATCATGCAAATAATGTCTTTGAGTCCATGGATTCTTTGCATCTTCATAGACCATCGTGCCGTCATCGAATTGATTATCCCTGTTACGATAAACGATCGTCTTACCCGATGCGTAGTGTGCAACAATGTCCAACTTGCCGTCGTTATCGTTATCGAAGTCGGCAAAGATGGCGGCCTCCGAATATTCAGCGTGCCCTAATTTCAAAGTGGGTTTCTTGGCAGGTTTGCCGGCGGCCGTTTTTTCCTTCGTTTTTTCCTTGTCGTACCACTCGCCACTTCCGCCCGTATTCTCAAACAGGGCAACACCATTGATGGGCTCACCACTGGCCATTACCATGTCGTAGTCGCCGTCCCCGTCAAAGTCACCAAAGTCGATTTGGTTTGCATTTGTAATGATGTCCGTTTCCCAGTCCGGCTTCACCTCAAACTTGCCCCACTTGTTGAAATACAACGTGCAATGGCTCTCGTGCGTCCCAGCCAAATCCATCCAGCCATCGTGATTAAAGTCAACCACATCAATGTGGTCGCAATCGGTCGTTTCATTAGACTCCCATATCGGCTTCTTCGACAGCCTCCCGTCTTGATTGCGATACAAAACCCACCGTTTCGGATCCGGCGCCGACGTCAAAAAGTCCAAATCCCCGTCACGATCAAAGTCAATAAAACGGGCAATGCCATCCCCTCCTGATACGGAAGTGCCACTGCTCCAGACCGGCCATTGAGAAAAATAATCCTCCCCTCGCGCCAGGCCTACAGCCTCCACTTCAACAGGTCCTTCCGGGACCTCACAGCCGCCACCAACTAATAACAAAACAAATAACGTGTAAATCATAATTCTATCTTGCATATTTATTTTGCCTTCCTTATTTTTCCAGCTCTAACAGCTGTACATTTCTAAACTCAAACGGATGGCTCTCGGCCTGAAGGGCTATGTAACCTTCACTTAGCATCTTGTCCATGGTACCGAGCAATTTGCGTGCATCGGAGTCGGTTTCATCAAGTTGTGGCTGGGCGTATTCCATGACAAGTTTGCCGTTAATGAAGTGCCTGATGACATCGTTGCCGTGAACATGGACCTCGGCCTTTACCCATTGGTCACCGTGATAGGTTTTTGAATCTGATGACGTGCAGTGGTCGGTAATCAAGACGCCGTCCATCACAACATGAGTTCCCGGAGTACACAAATTGCCGGTTGAACGTTCATGTGTTCCATCCCCGCCGAGAAGCTGCACCTCTATGGAAACGGGGAAATCCTGATCCTTTCTCATGGTCTCAGGCGGCTGGGAATGTACCATGATCCCGCTGTTTCGAAGGCCCCACCCCGGCCCGCCGGCAAGTTGCTCTCCTACCACCCTGTATTCCAAGCGAAGCTTGTAGTGTGAGAATTTATCTTTATAAAAGATATGCCCAAATTGGCCCCCGAACTCTTGGAACTGATCATAGGAAACTTTCAGTATCCCATCCTCTACACGGAAGATATCGCCGGGATTATCGTTTAGTTCATAGCCTGAGACCTTGACCTTCCAGTCATCAAGGTCTCTGCCATTGAACAGATTAATCCACCCGCCGCTGTCAGCGCATTTTTGTTCTGCCGTACACCCGCAAAGTGTTATCGTCGAAACGGCACACAGAATCCAAAGGACTCCCTGAAACCTGTTAAAAACAATACCGGCAATTTGCACTTTAGTCATATTCAAGCTCCTTTTGGTTCAGCCAATAAATATTTAACTGTTTAAAAGCATAATTTCTCTGTACGACATCAATAATTATGCTAATTTCACCTTGAACTATCAAGAATTTTCTCTTTCAAAGCCGCTTTTTTTTAACCGAGTGTTTTTTATAAACTCCAGCCTTGTCTATAAGGCGGATTGACTAATTGGTTTGCTTCCGGGAAGTTTGTTACCTCCATTTTTTCACCATCCCATTCGAGCTTTCTATTAGGGTAGCGAATTGCGAGATTACCCATTACAACCGATTCGGTCATAGGTCCTGAATAGTCGAAATTAGAACCTGCAGGCTTTCGGCCTTTGCAGGCCCTGATCCAATTCTGTTCGTGGCCTTCTCCTCCACGTTCAACTCTTTCCAGTGTTTTGGGGGGACGTTTATATTCTTTCATTTTAGATTCCGGGACAATGCGCGGGCTATCTCCGTATGTTCTTGAAAGCAATAATCCTTTTTCGCCCACAAAGAGAGAACCATTATCAGGGAAATTTCTTCTGGTTTCGAATTCTTCGGGTCTTTGTGGCATCATACCTCCATCGTACCAATGCAGCTTAACCGGAGGCATGCCTTCCCTTGCCGGAAACGTGTAGTGCACTACAGATGCCCTGGGGAAGGATTCTGTGTTTTCCTCTTTTTCCCACATTTTTCCAAGTGCGACATAAGTTGAGCAGCTTGCTTCGACGCTGGTGGGATATTTTAATTTCAGGGCGGAAAAAACAGGGTCGAGTATGTGGCAGGCCATATCTCCCAAAGCACCAGCACCAAAATCCCACCATGCACGCCAGCTGAACGGATGGTATGTAGGATGGTAAGATCGGACGGGTGCAGGTCCAAGCCAGAGATCCCAATCAAGCGATGTTGGAACAGGAGGGGTTTCTTTGGGCCGGGGTATGCCCTGAGGCCAGACAGGTCTGTCGGTCCAGGCATGAACTTCATGAACTGGGCCAATAGCACCATCCCATATCCATTCACAAATAAGACGAACACCTTCACCGGAGTTTCCCTGGTTGCCCATCTGTGTTGCCACTTTATTTTCTCTTGCTGTCTCTGTCAGCATGCGGGCTTCATAGACGGTACGTGTGAGAGGTTTCTGGCAATATACATGTTTTCCCATTTTCATAGCCATCATGGCAATGACGGCGTGAGTATGGTCGGGAGTTGCAATGACTACAGCATCGATATCCTTTTGCTTTTCGAGCATTTTTCGAAAATCTTTATATTTTTTGGCCTTGGGAAAAATATTAAAAATATCAGCAGCTTGTTTAGTATCTACATCGCACAGGGCGACGATATTTTCACCCTCTCTCACTTTAGTAAAATTTTCATATTCGTCTTCTTCCATTCCTGCTATCGTGGCTATATTACTCGCTCCCATACCACCGACACCAACGCCGGCGACATTCAGTTTTTCACTTGGAGGTGTATAGCCGGCACCGCCGAGGACATGACGGGGAACGATAGTAAATGCTGACACAGCCGCTGCAGTAGAACCAAGAAATTTACGACGTGAAATTTTTTTGTTTTTCATAGTAAGCCTCACATATATTAATATTAATCATCCAACTCAACCAACCAGATGTTCCTGAAGCGAATAGGATTATCATGATCCTGGAGCACTAAGGGTAATTTATCGGGATGAGGTTCGTAATCAGCTACGGTGTGTTTATTAATCCAGTTGGTTCCGCCAGGGGATTTGAAATGGTCCTGAACAAGGACGCCGTTGTGAAAGACGGTGAAGGACGCTTTTTTGACGACTTTTTCGCCTTTGAAAACGGGTCTATGGAAAACTATATCATAACTTTGCCACTCGCCCGGAGGCCTGGATGCATTGACTAATGGAGGTTTTCGTCCATATATTGCAGCTGCCTGGCCGTCGGGGTAAGTATCGTTGTTGTACGAGTCAAGGATCTGCACTTCATATGTGCTCATGAAACAGACACCGCTGTTGCCGCGGCCTTGTCCTCTGCCTCTGGCCTCGGCAGGTGTCGCCCATTCTACATGGAGATGGCAGCTTCCGAAATCGCTTTTGGTTATGAGATTGCCTGTTTGATTAGACTGCACGTAATCATTTTTTAAAATCCATTTGGTAGGTTCGCCATCGTCATTAACCCATTCGGACAGGTCGGTTCCGTCAAAAAGCACGATTGCATGCGAAGGAGGGTCTGAGGCGGTCTTGCCCGGGGTAACAACAGGAGGTCGCGGCTGATTCATGTCATGGGCGATTACTTTATTGTTTCGGGCGTTGTCAACAGTACTACAACCGAACAAACACATTAAAGAAATAAGTACCACAAGTGATAGCTTTGTTCTCATTTTTATTGTCTCCTAATATGTTAATTCAGATTTCCAATTTTAACCCGTTAGAGACTTTTCCTTCGGGCCTTTAACGGAGTAAACGGTTACAGAACATAATTTTCTCCGTACGGCATCAATAAAGTTACTAAAATTACCTTGAACCGTCAAGAATTTCCCTTTTTGAGGCAGCTTTGTTGGATACCCCTTTTTATCCGACGATCAACAGAGCCACATAGGGAACGACATTGGAAACCAGAAAAACGAGGAGTATTTTGGCCGGAATCTTAACAAATGTGTTAAGACGGCACTATCACAACTCTTTTCAACAAAATCTTAGTCGTCCTTTTTTGGCTTGGTGGATAAACTTGCGGTTATGATGACCGGCTTGACCATCCTGGTCCATACTTTGTATC
>JGI10211J34971_10001410_pt1 | contig 19864 bp, 14 predicted proteins | sample Etolagsediment_FD_34971 | JGI IMG/M metagenome (IMG submission 34971)
AGGGTCAGTTTGCTAAATGGTGAATGGGAACGATTATGGGCAGGGAAGCCTTTGGCGGCTTAAAAATCCACCTACAAACTACAGATGCACCCGCCATCATGGGCGAAACGGCTCTTTTCACCACCTTCCCCAGTCAACACTTGGTCAGTATTGTTCAGCGTTTTTTCTCAACATCACCACACCCGCTTGCCCCGCATCTACTTTGCCTGCAAAGTTAGTGCGGGGTCACCCCTGCGAAGCTTGTCCCTCCGTAAGTCCCGTGAGGGACGCCTTACGGCGGAGTCCCAAGGACCGCGAAGGCAGGGAGCAGGGACAGAGAAATAAGAGCCAAACCACTCCGCTGCGATAGAACCGTCATTTAGTTCGCTTACGCAGCAAACGGTCAATATTCTCGATACGGAGGCTAAAGGCCGGGTGAGAGGAAAAGTAATTCCCAACATCGAACTGCTTGGCAGGCCGACTCAGTTCACTCAGACGGGCCAGTAATTGCGTCGGGGCGCCGGCATCGTAGCCCCCGGCAGCAGCCAGACGTGCCCCGAGTCTGTCAGCTTCCAACTCTATATCTTGCGAGTACGCGCTTTGGAGGAACTTCACGCCCACCTGGCCGAGCCAGCTCGCGACGAGGCCGCGAATGGGCAAGGTCTTGGCCCCGACGAAAATTGCCGAATTGGCGATGATTCGATCCATCGCATGTCCCCGGATGACATGGCCCATCTCGTGAGCAAGGATGAAAGCAACCTCGTCCCGGTTCCACTCGCAAAGCTGGAGCAGTGACCGGCTCACGAAGATAAACCCGCCCGGCAGGGCGAAAGCGTTGGGTTCACTGCCCTTGATACCTTCAAAGCTGAATGTGCGAAGCTTGTTGGCCACGCAGGCGGCTAGATGATGACCCACCTTGTTCAACATTTGCCCGGCCCGTGGTTCCGTGTCAACCTCCAACCGGTTCCTGATTTCGCGTGCCAGGTCTTGCCCGACCTCGTTTTCTGCTCGGATAGCGTCAGCTTCACCGGCAGTCATTGATTGCCATATCCAGTTGACCTTGCGAACACTCGGGCCGACCATCTTGCCTAATTTGTAGAATAAGCCGCTCATCTCGCGTGCTCTCTTTTATGAGTCATATAGCCCCCTATGGGCTATGTTGCCGGCCGTCTTGTCCGAATCTGCCTCTCGAAACTGGCGACGCCTGTCCTGAACGCAGCCGAAGCCGAAGAATCTCAGTTTGTCATTCCGGCCAAGTTTACCCTGAGCGCAGCCGAACGGGAGCCGGAATCCAGAAAAAATAATCATCGTGCGGCGATTCCGCAGTTTTTCGCTTTACACTTTTCGCCTCTTTTGTCACCCATGCCCAAGAAGGGGCCCAGATGTAAAAGCGTTAAAGTCGAAAGCCAACCCAAATTGCTCTTCCTTTGCGCAGACAAGTGACACAACCTATACCTAATCCAGCAAGCATAAAAGCGCCGGGAGCGGGAATCACCCTCAGTTGCGTGTCACCACCGATTGGAGCAAAGCCTTCCATGCCGTCAATTCCGACGATTTTGTATTCGGGTGCACCGTACACGGGAAAATCCGAAGGCCGTATATCCGTATCAGGCCATTCGTAAACACCTGGCGTCTCTGGGGCTGTGAGCGAATATGTCAGCGCGTAAGTACCGGGGCTAACACTAAGTAACATCTTTGACAGACGCTCAGAGGAATCCAACCAGTCAAAATCGCCCGTGTTGCACGGGTCTATCTCGAAGTCAGTTGGAAAATACTCTTCCATGATAATAGTATAAAGCCCCTGACCCTCGGCAATAATAACTGTGAAATCGACGCTAAACTCCTCTCCGGGATCTACTTGGTCTGGTAGGTCGCGGAACACGCCAAAAGTAGGAGCCCCCGACGATACACCTGTAAGCAAAACCAGGCTGAGACACATTGAGATAAGAACCATACAATTCATGTTTTTTCCCCTTTCAATCAAACAAATTTGCTTCGAGGAAATCCAGGAATTTAAGAAACATCCCTCCGTGGCTCGGCTTCCTGCCGCTTTGAAATATGATTGTACTATAGTCTTGGCTTCTCAATAATGCAAGGTGAAAATCAGAAAATTTAGGTTTTTTTTAAATCTTATCATACAACTCAAAAAAACCGGTTTTCGTGCAAATATTTTTTGGGGGATTCTTATTTATACTTCTTCAGCTATGCTGTTAGGCCTATTTTCTAATGCAATAGCAACATGGCGTAAGGTAGGTTTTCAGCGTTTCCTTCTCAACACAACCGCTTGTCGTGCCTGTCCTGAGCAAAGTCGAAGCAAGCGAAACCGAATGACGCCCAAGCCGAGAAGGGTTTTCATTCCCAACACGCTTCTCGTGGGTCTAATCACATTCAGGTTTGGTACATTCAAGCCAAATATAAATGAATAAATTTTGAATGATTCATTTACTGCTGTTGAGGATAAGGATATCGAATATCACAATATGCAAAGCCTGTTTCTTTGCGGGCATTCTGCTCTTCGAGCCAGGCTTCTGTGCCGACTTGTTTAAATCTTGTTCCGTCGGTGATAAGTGTTGGGTATATCTTGCAAAGGCCGTTTATTTTTTCACATGGATATTCATCACAGAAGCTGCATACCTCTACATTTTTTTCTTTTATGCATTTTCTTATTTCACAATCGGGATAGCCTCCGCCTTGCCTGCAGCCGGGGCAGGATTTATCAATATCACTTAGATCACCCAAAAGAGCCCAAAACTGCTCGTACCCGGGCCGATCCTTGCCCCAAAATTCGAATCCTTCTTTTTTCAAAGTGTCTTTCAGGGCCTTTGCCTGCTGTGGTGTCCGTGCTCTCTGCGAGCAGAGACCACAGTACAGACCACAATAAGTAACCAATCTTAGACCATCCATTTGGATTCCTTGCTATATTTTTAAACTCTAATCTTCTTTTAACCATGAATATTTATTTGAATGACTGGCATGCCGATGCATAGGCAGTCAAATTGCAGTAGCAGGCATTCCCAGGCCAAAGCAAACGCTTTTACTTTGAGCACCTTCCCAAAAAAGTTGTCCCCCACGTTCAGGTTCAATTATAGCCACTTCCTTCTTCAATTCAAGGAAAATCTTCGCCTTTTGAGAAAAAATAGTCAAAATTGTTGCAAACCGTCCCTTTTGCCGGTAAAATACAGACCATGAAACACCAAAGTTTCCAGAGCCGAAAAATAGAATCCAAAAAAGCAACTAAAACAAAAATACGCAGATACAAGCGGGCCGTCCAGAGAAACCCTGACAATGCCGATGCCTGCTATAATCTCGGCGTATATTACGCCCGCTCGGGAAATTACACAAAGGCGATAGAAGCTTTCAAACGCGCTGTCAAAGTAAAACCGGATGATGCCGAAGCCCACTTCAGTCTTGGTCTTGCTTACGGCCAAACGGGGCTGTGCGAAGAGGAAATACAGGCCTATAAACACGCCCTTAAAATAAAGCCGGACCTTGCTCGCGCATACTGCAATCTTGGCAACTCTTATAATAAGCTCGGCCTCTACGAACAAAGCATAGAAGCCTTTAAACAGGCTGTCAAAATAAATCCGGATGATGCCCCCACGCACCACAACCTTGGTGCTGCGTATCTGCAAACGGGCGACAGGAATGCCGCCCTGCAAGAACACAAAACATTGAAGATGCTGGATAATGACCTAGCTGATAAACTCTTTAGCTTCATTGGGGCCTTAGACAAACAAGCTTCTGTTAACTATGACAAGCTCTTCGATTTACTTTGCCGACACTCCGAAAGATATTACACCGAAACAGAAACAATTTTCAGGAAGTTCGATAACAAATGGAATCATTACGCCGCTAAATTCGAAATAGATTTGTATCTTTACTCCCTGCTTTCATTTGCAATTATGGAGTTCAAGCACAACATCGATGTTGCAAAAGAAATCCAAGCTCACTTTGTAACGCGTCTTATACAACACTTCACCGGCAATATCCCCGTTGCAGCCGCTTTTGAGAATGTAATAAGCTCTCGTGTGAGCAGCTATTGTCGATTAAAACGCGACTGTATCACGGACAACAAGAATGTCGAAATATCAATGCTTGATGAAGTCTTACACAATCTTCGTTTCTCTAATTCCCTCGGCCAAATTGCTGCCAACCGTGGTTATGTGCCCACAGATGGCTTTGATTGGATTCAGCTCAGGACTGACATGATTCCAATACAAATGACCGAGTCGATAGAATTTTGTTCTTGTTTGTGGGAACTTTTCATAGCAACTCCGGATATACGCTTACTGTCTTCCGAAGAAATGGATAATCGTATAGCTCGCGGCGCCAAACGCGCAAAACAAATCTTATCAGGCTCGAATTTAACGCAAACCGGCCATCCCGGACCTATCGGAAGAATACTAAAAGAGCGCAGAAAGTGGTGGCGGTTTTGGAAATAGAAGAACTTACCAGACAAAACTTGCGCTTCATTCAAAAGCGGCTGCCGATTAGGAATTGAAAAAGACAGGTGTACAATGTTAGCTAACCAGGTTTTAACGTTTTTATTTATTCTTCCTATCTTTCTCGTATCATTGACCATTCATGAATATGCCCATGGCTGGATGGCCTACAGGTACGGCGACGACACAGCCAAGAGAAGGGGACGCCTGACCCTCAATCCTCTCGCACACATCAGCCTTTTCGGCACAATTTTACTACCGCTTATCGCACATTTCGGCTGGGCAAAGCCCGTACCCGTCAACTTTGCAGTCCTCACCAAAAAACAAATCTTCAAGGTCGCTGCCGCCGGCCCTTTATCTAATATACTCCTCGCCTCCATTTTGGCCGCCGCCTTTCACCTCTTCGGACTGGAAGCGATGCCCCTGGCCGGTAATTTCATATTACTGGCCATATTCTTTAATCTCATCTTGGCTGTTTTCAACCTCCTGCCCATACCGCCGCTGGACGGCTCCAAAATGGTCTATGCCCGACTCAAATCCCCCGACGCCATCGACGCCTATAACAGATTCGCTCGCTATGGCATGTTTATCCTTATAGGATTTCTCCTCATGGGGGGATTCCGTCTGATAATCCCCGTTATCGACTTGTTATTCACTCTGCTCGGTCTGCCCACCATGCTCTAAACATTAAACACACACCTCCCAACTAAATCACGAATCACCGTCATTCTGAGCGCAGCCGAACTTATCCCTTAGGGAGAATCTCGCGTTGTCATTCCCGCGAAGGCGGGAATCCAGGATAAAAATCCATGGCGCATTTATCCCTTAGGGAGCCATTCCACATTCGACGTTGAGCGTTGGATGTTCGACGTTCATTTGGTCATTCTGCAAAAACGGGCAGCACCGAATCATTCCTAACGCCTTCTTTCCTGCGCGCGTAGCCAGTTCACCGGCGCTCGGTCGTCAGTGAGCACTTTTGCGCGCGGGGCCGGACGTGTTTTAGGTCGCAGCCGCTTCGCAACCGTCAGCAAATCGAAGGCCAACTTGTGCTTACGCTGCAGTATCTTCGCCCGACCTACAGCCTCTCTGACGGTAAGCGTCGGGCCCGTCGGCCCGGGTGCTGCCAGCATGGCATTTGTGGAATCACCGCCAACAAACACCTGGCACCGTCCGAAGACGGTTAAAAAGGTCTTGAGCTCCGCATCAAAAAGGCGGTTGTTGTAAAACACATTCGCAACGACCACGCCGTCGGCAGCGAGCAGGCCTTTTACCTCCTCAAGGAACTCCTTCGTCATCAGGTGGAACGGGATATAGTCGCCGTTGAATGCATCTAAAATAACGATATCGTATTTCACTGTTGGCTCACGGCCCAGTTGCTTTTTAATAAACATCCGGCCGTCGTCAATGTGCACCTTTAACTTATCGTCCTCGCGGAAGCCAAAAAACTCCGTTGCTATCGTCCGAATCTCAGGATCAATTTCGGCCACATCAATCTCAAGCTCCGCCAGGTAATATCGCATCTCTCGCGGAATCACTCCGCCCCCCAGACCCAACACAAGCATCCGTTCCGGCTCCGGCTTGTACAGCAACCCACAGAAAGACAGCATGGTGTATTCCAGCATATGCTGTCGTAAATTACTCAGGTTAACCTGGCTCTGCATCGGCACAGCGGGCCGCCTGCCGAATTGAAGAGTTACAACAGACCCATCTCGATAAACGAATATGCGGTGATAGAGCGAGTCCTTCTTGTGAATCAATCGACCCGATCCCCCAGCGGCCGCCTCACCAACAGATAGCACCTGCCAAAGCCCCGCAGCACAAAACATCATAATTAGGACCGCTTTGCCCATCCGGTTTTTCATCGCCGGTCTCCTTGCGCCTCCCTGCTCACCCCTACCAACAAAATCGTTCCACCCAGAGCCACCAGGATAGCCCCAGAGACACAAATCGTCAGCCGCATAGAAACAAGCACCAGCCAGAACGCCGTCACCACGCACCCCGCGAAACTGGCCACCGTGGATAGCGCTAGAACCAACCCGGCATTAAGACCGGAATCGCTCGCTCGTCTCGTCAGCCACCGCACCGCAGTGGGTGAAACCGTTCCAAGCAGCAGAGTCGGCACACCAAACAGAACAAAAGCGGCCAAAAGAGAGCCCCATTTCTCGTCTAACCCGGCATTGAATATCCCCTCGCACACAGGCTCTGTGAAAAATGGCATAGCACACAGCCATCCGCCGGCCGCCATCAGGTTGATACCCAGCGCCCGCTTGCTGTTGGCCCTTCTCGATAGCCAGCCACCTAACATATAGCCGGCCGAAAGGCTCAGAAGAAAAACCCCGATCACGCTGCCCATTACCACATACACAGCACTGCCAAAATATGGTGCTAACACCCTTACCCCCAAAACCTCCAATTCCATCACGAACCAGCCGCAGATGCACGCGATAAGGATAATCCCCACGGCCTGCCACTTACCCGCTCTTACCATTAAATCCTCACCTACCGACTAAACCAGGAACCACCGTCATTCTGAGCGCAGCGAAGAATCTCGCGTTGTCATTCCCGCGAAGCGGTTCCATAGTTTTTCGCTTTGCACTTTACACTTTGCACTTCTTACGCCGCCTGCGATTTGTTAATATAATATTATACCAATAATCAATAATCAAGCCCCATTGCTTGCCCTGTACCCAACGTGGTTCATGGGTCAATCCAAACGCCTTCGCTATTGACATAAAAGTTTCTTGCGGATAAAATTCCAATCGTTGTCTTTTCCGAAGGAATTTGGATAGTTACTTGTAGGAGTCATGGAAGATGAAGAAGACATTTGTCATACTGGTTATCACTCTAACATTCTCAACAGCCCGCACAGAAATTCTTGACCAATATCAGGAAGATTCTGACATGTGGGGGATGATTGCTGTAGAAGGCTTTTTCGCGCAAACTTTTACACCCGGCATTAGCGGTCAGCTTGACCATATAGACCTGCGTATTGGCGAATGGGTGAGGGATCCCGGCTATCCATCTACTGTCTCAATTGTAAATACTGCCGGTGGCCTGCCATCGGGTTCGCTCCTCGGTGAAGTAGATATCCCGGAACCTTTCGACGGCTGGAATACGATAGACTTCCTGGCAGAGTCGGTTTTTCTTTCCGCAGGGACCCAATACTCTATTATTCTTAGCAATGATGATGACCCTGCTTTGAATATCGAACCAGCAGTAACATGGAGGATAACTGGGACAGATACTTATCCAGGAGGTTCATTATGGAGCTGGAGGGCTGATATCGGATGGAACCAGGATGGCGATATGCCGACTCACGATTTTGCACTGATGGATGCGGCCTTTAGAACTTATATGGTCCCCGAGCCGGCCACAATCGGCTTATTCGGATTAGGCCCCCTGCTATTAAGAAAACGACAAACAACGAATCGGCACAATTCCTCAACTCAAAACTTAAAACTCAAAACTATTCGCCACTCCCCTGCTATACTATCCTATCTACAATAATGAATAAATACAAGAAATTCTCACCTTTTGCTCACTTATTCAATTATACCAATAACTATAGAACAACGAAGTTTCGGCCAACTGTAGAAGATGGGTTTGAACTAAGACAATTCGAATTTCCTTGCCCGTGAAGATGGGTTTGAACTAAGACAATTCGAATTTCCTTGATCCCAATGTCCATATATATTAAGCTGAATCATTTATAAATGGGTTAAGAGGGCATGCAGATTAAGCCGAACCTATATGTGTTAAAATTCGTAACTTCAGGTAAAGAAAAGATATATCGTTACACAAATCAAGACATGAATATGGTAGATTTGTTATTCAATAGCGACACCACATCCCGGGTTTTGCAAGCGGCGGAGGGTAAAAAGCCGGTTGGCCAAAGAGGCAAAAACCTCAAGTTTATGCTTCTAATCGCGTTTTTTGTACTGATTATGCCCGCCCAGGCCCAGGCCTACATAGGCCCAGGCGCAGGTTTTGCCGTAGCAGGGTCGTTTTTAGCGATCTTCGGTGCCGTTTTCGCGGGTATGTTGGCCATTTTTACCTGGCCGATTCGCTATCTTATCCGGGCAATTCGCGGCCGCCACGCTTTCGCCCGCAGCCGGGTCAAAAAATTCGTGATATTAGGACTCGACGGCCTGGATTACAGCCTAACGAAGAAGTTCATGGCGGAAGGAAAGCTGCCGAACTTCTCCAAGCTTCGTGACCAAGGCTGCTTCAAACCGTTAGCTACCACCGTACCTTCCATTTCGCCGGTTGCCTGGTCGTCGTTTCAGACAGGCGTCAATCCCGGCAAACACAACATCTTTGATTTTCTGACACGTGATAAACGCACCTATCAGCCGAAGCTCAGCTCGGTGGATATCAGAGGGCCGCGGCGTAAAATCAGTCTGGGCAAGTTCCAATTTCCAATAGGCAAAGCGGATATTCGTTTGCTCCGCAAAGGTAAGCCGTTTTGGGTAACATTGGGCGAAAAGGGCATGTTCAGCAGCGTTCTTCGCGTTCCCGTTACCTTTCCGCCGGAAAAGTTCCGCGGCGTGCAGCTATCGGGTATGTGCGTGCCCGACCTGCGTGGTACGCAGGGGATGTTTTCGTTTTATACGACACGAGCCGAGGAAAATGTTGAGCACACCGGCGGTGAAAACTATTATGTCAAAAGGAATGGTAGCAAGATAAAAACAGAGCTTATTGGCTGCGGCGATCCGTTCCGCAAAGACGGCGGAGTTTTGAAATGTCCGTTTGTGGTGACTATCAAAGACGAAACGTCGGCGGATATCAAAATTAACGGCGATACTTATACTCTCAAGAAAGATGTGTACACGGAATGGATAAAGGTTGACTTCAAGGCCGCCTTTGGAATAAAGGTCCACGGCATATGCAAGTTCCTCCTGATAAATGCGGAGCCGGAATTTGAGCTATACGTTACCCCCGTCAACATCGACCCGGAAAACCCGGCTATGCCTATCAGCCATCCAGTTGTTTACTCTACTTATCTGGCCAAACGCCAGGGTCCGTTTGCGACCTTAGGTCTGGCCGAGGACAGTTGGGCCCTTAACGAAAAAGTCTTAGTTGATGATGGTTTCATACAACAATGTATAAATATGGACGAGGAGCGGGAGAAGATGTTTTTCGACTCTCTCGACAAAGTCAAACAGGGCTTATGTGTTTGTGTCTTTGACGGTACCGACCGAATCCAGCACACATTCTGGCGGGATATCGACGAGGAGCACCCGGCCCGCGCTGAGCGCGGTCACCCGGATGGTCGCAATGCCATCGAAGAACTGTATAAGCGTATGGACGTTCTGGTGGGCAAGACGTTGGAGCAATGTAAAGGCAAAGACACCGTGCTTATGATTATTTCCGACCACGGTTTCAACACGTTCCGTTATGGCGTTGATTTGAATCGCTGGCTTGAGGAGAACGGCTATCTTAAGGTTAAGGATCTCAAGCGCGAGGGAAAATATCTGTCTGCGGTTGACTGGTCACAGACTCGTGCTTTTGCAAGCGGCCTGGGGGGCATTTTTCTCAATATCAAAGGCAGAGAATCACAGGGGATTGTTGACCCCGGCGCCGAAGCTGCGCAACTACGTGGGGAGATAGCAAACAAGCTTGTCGAATTGCGCGACCCGCGCAGGAACGAATCTGTTGTCAAGCAGGTTTATAACGCATTGGAGGTTTACCGTGGGCCTTATAAGGGCGAAGCGCCCGATTTGTTCGTAGGGTTCAACAAAGGTTATCGCGCATCGTGGGAGACCGCCATCGGCGAGATAACCGAGGAAATCCTCCATGACAATACCAAGGCCTGGAGTGGCGACCACTGTATTGACCCCTCTCTTGTTCCGGGGGTGCTTTTCTGCAATCGACGCGTCGATACCGAACATGCAAGGTTGATGGATATAGGCCCGACCGTGCTGGATATGTTCGGCGTTACCGTACCGAAGTATATGGACGGAAAACCATTAGCCGTAGCCGATGCCAACGGCAGCGCTGGGAATATGAAAGTTGAAGATGATACAAAGGGGGTAAATGATGGTTAGGAAGAATAACATGAAACTTAACCGAAGAGATTTTATTAAACAATCCACGATAGCTACGGCGGCGATTGCCGCAGGGCTAAACGCCGGGTCGGCGTATGCAGGCAAGGGGAAAGGTAGAGTCGGCAAGAAGGTGATTGTCATCGGCATAGACGGGATGGATCCCGTTTTGTCACAGAAGATGATGCGCACCGGCAGGCTGCCGAATTTTGCCGCCCTTGCCGAGTCTGGCGGGTTCCGGACATTGGGCACCAGCACACCACCTCAAAGCCCTGTAGCCTGGGCTAACTTTATTAACGGAGCGGGTCCGGGCAGCCATGGTATCTTTGATTTCATTCATCGTAATCCCGAAATGCAGTGCCTGCCCTTCTATGCCGCCGCTGAAACAGTTTCCGGCGAGGGTTATCTGGAAATAGGTGACCACAAACTGCAACTGGATTTTTGGCCTTTCAATCATAAACCGGAGAAAACGTTACTCAGAAGGCAGGGTGTGCCGTTTTGGGATTATCTCGATGAAGCTGGTGTCAGTTCGACTTTCTACAACTTGCCGTCTAATTATCCCCCGAGTCCGTCAAAATATGGCCATCACAGATGTCTGTCCGGCATGGGTACTCCGGATATTTTGGGCACATACGGAACTTATCAGCACTTCGCCGAAGACGGTCCTGTCCGAACCAAGGACGAAGGTGGCGGTAAACGCTCTATGCTTTTCTTCGAGAATGAAACCGCGACGGCACAACTGTTCGGCCCAACACATAGTATGCTCAAGAAGCCGGAACATGTCACTGTTGACTTTGTCGTCCATCGCGACACTCAAGCCAAAACCGCTGTCATTGAAATCCAGGACCACAAAGTCCTTTTGAAGCAAGGCCAATGGAGTCGGTGGCTGAAAGTGGATTTCGAGCTTTCTATGCCCTGGTTTTTACCTGACGAACATATCAATGGAACATGTCGATTCTATTTGCAGGAAGTGGAGCCTAATTTCAGGCTGTATGCAACCCCGATAAATACCGATCCATCCGATGCCTATCTTCAGATTACCGAACCGGCTAAGTTCATTGGCGAGATTTCGGACGAGCTGGGCTTATTCTACACTACCGGTTTTCAGGAAGACCACAAAGCACTATCGAATAAGGTCTTTACCGATAGTGAATATGCCGCGCAAGCTGGTTATGTACTTACCGAAAGGCTGAATCTACTGGACTATGCTTTGAAGAATTATGATGATGGGTTGTTCTTCTTCTACTTTTCCAGCACAGATTTACAGGCGCACATGTTCTGGTGGGATTCGGACGAGAAACATCCTGTTCGCTCGCCGGCAGATGCCAGAGATTATTTTGTCCACCTGCAGGGTATCTATCAGCAATTAGATTCGGTCGTCGGTGATATCCTGAAACGCTATGGTAACGAGGCCACTGTTATTGTGATGAGCGACCATGGTTTTGCCAACTTCAAAAGGCAATTCAATCTTAACTCCTGGCTGCGTGATAATGGTTACCTTGGACCGACCGACAGCACTTCTGTCTTGAGGGACGTTGACTGGTCACAAACCCGTGCGTACGGGCTGGGTATAAACGGGCTGTATGTCAATTTGAGAGGACGCGAACGGGATGGTATTGTCCAGCCCGGTCAGGAAAAAGAGGAACTGATTAATGAATTGGTGACGAAACTCGAAGCGGTCAGGGACACGAACGGCAAGCGGGTTATTCGCAAGGCGCATCGCACGGATAAGGCTTATCGTGGCCCTGCGACGGGGCTGGCCCCGGATATAGTCATCGGTTATCGGCGAGGGTACCGGGCCTCGTGGACCACCTGTCTTGGTGATATGACTGATGAGATAATGTTGGAAAATGACTCAGCCTGGAGTGCAGATCACTGCGCTGATGTTTTGGAAGTGCCGGGCGTTGTCTTTGCCAACAGGCCTATTACTGCCCAAACACCGGCACTGATAGACATAGCACCGTCGATTTTGACAGAATACGGCTTAGCAATCCCGTCGGCGATGGAAGGCAAAAACATTTTTGCGACATAGTTGAATAAGGAAGAACGCATGGCTAAGATTAAAATTGACTCGAACCTTTTTGCCCGTGCCAAGGATGCAGCTGAAGCAGCCGGGTACAGCAGTGTGGAAGAATTTATTACTCATATCATCGAGACCGAGGTTGCCAAACACGATACCTCCGATGATGAAAACGTAACGGACCAGCTTCGTGGTTTGGGCTATATTGAATGATGTATTTCCTGGCTCAAATTGTTGCCTGGTTGAACGTGCCGCTGAACGCCGCCGGTAAGCTCCTGACGGTTTTTGTCGCCGCAGTGCCGGGCTGGCTGTCGAACACGGTCATATCAGCCGCGATGGGCGTGATTCTGCTGGTTCTTTGGAAGTACACCTCCAATCAGGACGCCATAGGCCGGGTCAAGGACGGTATCAAGGCTAATATGCTCGCGCTAAAGCTTTTTAAGGACAGTATCTCGGTAACTTTACAGGCCCAAGGCCGGGCCTTCAAGGGTGCCGGGGGCCTGCTATTTCACGCCATTCGACCCTTGCTGGCGGTGATTGTTCCGATCTGCTTAATAATGGCGCAGATGGCGCTGTGGTATCAGGCCCGACCATTGCTGCCCGGTGAAGAAGCCTTGGTCATTATGCAACTAAATGGCGATATCGATTCGCCCTGGCCCGATGTGAGCATATCATCTATGCCTACCGCCGACATTACCGTCGACCGGACACGCGCTTTTACCGAACGGCAGATATACTGGAAAATCAAAGCACACCAAAATGGATTAAACAACATAGTTTTCCAGGTGGACGGCCAGCAGGTTGAAAAGCAGTTGGCGATTGGTGAAGGTTTCATGCGTGTAAGCTTACAGCGACCCGGTTGGCATTGGTCTGACATCCTTCTGCACCCATGTGAGAAACCTTTCAGCCGCGATTCGGTTGTTCAATCTATCAGTATCAAATATCCCGACCGTCTGAGCCGAACCAGCGGCACCGGCTGGTGGCTGATTTATTTCTTTGTTGCCTCAATGGTCTTCGCATTCATCTTTAAGCCCTTTTTGAACGTTAAGATATAACAGCCGACTTGAGTTTGGGGGCAGGCGGACGGGGCGGCCATCCAATGTCAGTAATTCTACTAAAATCCTCTCGAATTATCAAGTTTTCGAGCAATTGTCCATATTAGCTCGCCTCAATCGGATTCGGAACAGCTTTCAAACGATGGATACGCTCAAGGATTTCATAAAACAAGGATATTGATACCAGCACTCCCGCCATTTGAAAAGTCACATAGCGAGCATGTCAAACAACCTCGGCTCCGGTCTTTATCAGTTTCTATTCGAGCGTCCAAAACGAGCCGTCGGATATATTAAAGGTATTGATTTAACTACTCATTTATGTTAGAATGATTAAGCGCCGTTAGGTCTGTTTTTGATTGTTTATAGCCTGCAAGGATGGGTCGGTATTACTATTGGAACATCAAAGGAGGAAAGAATTTAAGTCACTTGGACCTATGAAGTTTTATTTGCTATTCCTGATTTTGACAGCGTTTTGGGCTGGTTCGCTTGTGGCGGAATGTCCCGAAGGAGATATGGACGGAGACCAGGACGTTGACATTTATGATTTACAGTTATTTGTCGAGCAATGGCTAAATCCGGCTGGTTGTGTCGGCTACCCTGAAAACTGTGCAGACTTTGTTGGTGACGATGGGGTCAGTAATGCCGACTTCGCCGTTTTTGCAGCCGACTGGTTGACAAAAACGGTTCCTGTAATAGTGATTAATGAAATTCACTGTAACCCAGACCTTGCTTATGAACTCGTTGAGTTTGTCGAGCTTTACAACATTTCCAACGAACCTGTTGATATATCCGGCTGGCATTTCTGCGATGGTATCTCCTATACATTCCCGGCAAGCACCGTAATCGCTGTTGACAGTTATATTGTTGTTACTGAAGATCCATCTCTTGCAGTCACTCCGGTTACGTTGATGGGTAAATATGGGGTACCGGCGAACAAAGTATTTGGCCCGTTCGTTGGAAGTCTTAAAAACGAGGGCGAAAAGATAGAGCTTTGCAATGCCGAAGGTATTGAGATCGACCAAGTTGATTATCAGTTGGGTTTTCCCTGGCCGACAGTTGGCGATGAAGTTCCTGAGGGCAGTTATGGCGATGGCCATTCAATACAGTTGATAAACCCGGATTTGGACAATGATCTGGCTGGAAGCTGGCGAAGTGCATATCCTACACCTGGCGCTGTCAATGCATCTGTTTATGCGACGAATATCCCGCCACATATCCTACAAGTAAAACACTTACCAAAGCAACCGAAGTCAAACGAGATCGTAACTATAACTGCCAAAGTTACCGATGATGATGGTGTTGCTTCGGTTATTCTGGGCTATCAGCTCGTTGATCCCGGCAGCTATATTCATATTGACGATGCCGCTTACGGAACGAGTTGGACCAGTCTTGGCATGAATGATGACGGCACAAATGGCGATGAGTCGGCAGGCGATGATACATACACAGTCCAGATCCCCGCAGGTACCCAGATACATCGGCGCCTGGTTCGTTACCGTATCACCGTCGAAGATAATGGAGCCCGTAGCCTCACAGTTCCATACTCTGACGATCCTGTGCCCAACTTCGCATATTTTGTTTATGACGGAGTACCTGCATGGACCGGTGCGATAGATCCTGGAGGATCATATCCCGAAAATGATCCTGTGACCTATCCTGAAGAAGTGATGCGGTCTCTGCCTGTTTATCACTTGCTTACAACCTATCAGGATGTCGCCGATGCTCAATATTGGCCTGGCAATGCGACAGGCGAATACTGGGGTTCAGATTACCTTTGGCAGGGTACTCTTGTTTACGATGATAAAGTCTATGACCATATTCGCTTCAGAGCCCGTGGGGGGGTCTGGAGATATTCTATGGGAAAGAATATGTGGAAGTTCGACTTTAATCGGGGTCACTATTTCCAGGCGCGTGACGATTATGGCAAAAAGTATGACACAACCTGGGACAAACTCAATTTCTCTGCGATCATTGATCAGGGACTTTCCCCAGGCCGCGGGGAGCAGGGTTTGTTCGAATCGCTCGGTTTTCATTTGTTCAATTTAGCCGGCGTTGAAAGCCCCCTGACCCACTATATCCATTTCAGGATTATCGATGACAGCAGCGAACATGGCAGCGACCAGTATAATAGCGATTTCTGGGGTCTTTACCTTGTTATCGAACAGATGGACGGAAGATTTCTCGACGAACATGACCTGCCGGACGGCAATCTGTACAAAATGGAAGACTGGGATGGTGAACTCAATAATCAGGGTCCAACCGCCGTAACTGACAAATCGGACCTGGATGATTTTATGTCCTATCCTACAACGGAACAGGGTTGGCGTGATGAGTTAGACCTTGATAAGTATTATTCATATCGGAGTATTGTTGAGGCTATTCACCATTATGATATTGCTTATGGTAAGAATTATTTCTACTATCTGAATCCTGACACCGATATCTGGTCTGTACTGCCCTGGGATCTGGACCTTACATGGCATAACGATCAGTATGGTAACGGTCATGAACCATTTTGGAATCGAGTACTGCCAATCTCCGTGTTTAATATCGACTATCAAAGTCGAATGCGTGAAATACAAGATCTGCTTTATAATTCTGAACAGATGAACCAGATGCTCGATGAATTTGCCGCACTTATTGATAACACTGACGGAACCCCCTCAATGGTCGATGCCGACCGAGCCATGTGGGACTATAACCCGATCATGACCAATTTATCTTATGTTCACGAGTATCAGGCAGGAGAAGGAAAGTTCTACGAGTTAGTATCGCCCCGTAATTTCCCAAACATGGTTCAGTATATGAAAAATTATGTCGCCTCACGCAGTGCATGGATCGATACAACCATAATAAATGATAGTGCCATTCCAAACAAACCGACAATTACCTATTCTGGTACCGCCGGGTATCCTGTAAACGATCTGACATTTACGAGCAGCGCCTTTAGCGACCCCCAGGGAAGCGGTACTTTCGAGGCAATGAAATGGCGGATTGCAGAAGTTGAGCCCAATTCAATTTATAGCACATCGGCTCCATCGGGTATCTCGCTGCTTGACAGTGAGCAATCAGACTGGAAATATTTTAAAGGCGACAGCGGTGAACCTTCCTCTCCGGTTGAGGCCTGGCGCCAGTTGGGCTTTAACGACTCCGGATGGTTTGATAATAAGCAAACAAGCATCGGATACGGTGACGGTGATGATAATACCGAACTTACAGATATGCGGAATAATTATACAACGATCTATTTACGCAATACCTTTGAAGTAACTGATGTATCTGAAATTGACTCGCTTACCATTGAGATTTATGTCGATGATGGATGTGTCATATGGATTAACGGTACTGAAGTCTTCCGCTCTGCAATTTTGCCAGTGGGATTTATACCGTACGATGATACGACATACAATAATCAATGGACTGAACCTTCGTGGCAGAGTACGAGTTTAACAAATCCGTCGAGTTACCTTCAAGTCGGCACCAATGTGATCGCGATCCATGCGATCAATGCGGCCATAGACAGTACTGATTTATCAATTGACATTAGTTTAACCGCCAATCTGAACGGCACAGGCACAACGCCAGGTGTCTATACCACAAGCAGGAGAAAATACGAGATCGATTCAGTATGGGAGAGTAACGATATCACGACTTTTTCTGATACGATCACTATTCCAGCCAGTGTTGTCAAACCAGGCAAGACTTATCGGGTTCGCTGCAGGATGAAAGATAATACCAACAGATGGTCACATTGGTCCGATCCCAATCAGTTCATAGCAGGCGACCCCTTAAGTGCAGGTATTATTGACGACCTGCGTATAACGGAACTTATGTACAACCCGGCAGAGCCGACCGCAGCAGAAATCGCAGCCGGTTTTGACGATGGTGATGATTTTGAATTTATCGAGCTGAAAAATACCGGGGGTGAAACACTCGACCTTACATATGTTTCTTTTATTGATGGTATTAATTTCGATTTCGCAGGCAGCAATGTTACATCGGTTTCTCCAGGCGAGTTTGTCCTTGTGGTCAGGAACCAGGCGGCTTTTGAATCACGCTACGGCACAGGTCTGTCTTCCAGGATAGCTGGTTCCTACGATGTTACCGACCAGAAATTCTCCAACGGCGGCGAAAATGTTGAGCTTGTCGATTACTATCACGGCACAATAGCAGACTTTGACTATAACGATAGTTACGGATGGCCTGTCAGTGCCGATGGCAGCGGCCATTCGATGATACCGCTTAGCTCTGCCTTGGAAGGCCAGCAGGATGGCTCATTAAGGTATTGTGGCAACTGGCGACAAAGCAGCTTTATCAACGGCTCACCCGGCGCAGATGACCCTTCGCCTGTAATTGATGTCGTAATAAACGAATTTATGGCTCATACCGATTACCCTGTGCCTCCGCATGAATCCAACGACTGGATTGAGCTTTATAACACGACCGCCTCAACAGTCAACTTAGACAGCGATTGGTACTTAAGCGATGAAGTTGATGACCTGAAGAAATGGGCCTTGCCTTCTACCGCTCTTGGGGGAAACAGCCGGACCAGTTTCGACCAGGTAACCGGCTTTAACATAGATGGTACCGGGCCGTTAGGTTTCGGCCTTAACAAGGCCGGCGATTATGTGGTACTTTCCTATTTGCCCGGTACGAGCGCAGATCGTGTGGTTGACTGTTTGAAATTCAAAGGCCAGGAAAATCTTATTTCGATGGGCAGGTACACCGACGGAGGCGACTACTGGTTCTCCATGTCACCATCAAGGGATACCGCCAACACAACGCCGATCTCTGGTGTGGTGATATCTGAAATAATGTATCATCCTACCGAGGGTACAAGCGATGATGAATACATCGAGCTTTACAATCCTACCGGCTCAACAATAAATCTTTACAACTCTGAAGGCTCTTTTGAGCTTGACAATGCGGTTAATTACGAATTTCCTGCAGGCCTGTTACTGGCATCAGGCGCGAGGATTGTTGTAGTACCCTTTGATCCTGTGATCGAGACGAGCCGTCTGGCCGCGTTTGAGACTGCTTATAGCTGTGATCTGACTGCTAATGTAGATGTGTTCGGCCCATGGAGCGGGAGTCTGTCCAATGGCGGTGAGCGTCTTGGTCTGGAAAAACCACAGGCCGCAGATCCACCTGATAGCATGTCGTGGATCGTAGTTGACCAGGTTATTTATGGAGACTACACACCCTGGCCGTTAACTCCCGACGGAGATGGCAACGCCCTCCACCGAATTTCTTCGGCATCCGATGCTTCCGGCGACAACCCATCCAACTGGACACATGATACTCCCTCGCCCGGAACCGGATCTTGAAACAGTGTATCAGTGTTTTGCGCTACTCAATTGTTTAAGGGACATGAGATCGCCGGCGATGAGAGCATCTTTTTTCTTGTGAACCCACTTTTTTCTTGTGAACCCACTTTTTTATAACATTTGATTTTCGTAGCTAAATGTGGTATAATGTTAGCTAAATGGGGAGAAGGGGAAAATGAATCCTGCCATGATGGGTGGATTAAAAGATATGGCGAATATTTTCGGCATGGAAGACTCGAATCTTGAGTATCAGCCGCGAGTTGCCCCGCATTTTCACCCTGACAGAATTATCCTGACTAAAGGCTGTGGTCAAGCCGGTCAACAGCGCAAGTCAATCGAGGCAATCTGCAATATTTATCCTGATGCTCAAGTCATCGACAACTCTGATTTGCCGCACAATCGCATTGAATTTGCAACATCTGATTCGCTAAGCACACACTACGCCGGTAAGAAGACGCTCGTTTTCGGCATACATAAAAGTGCTCTAAGGTTCAGCGGCGAAGACGGCAATACTTGTCCGAACTATTGGCACTTTTCGCCCTATGGTTTCTGTCCGTATGACTGCCAATATTGCTATCTGGCTGGAACGCCGGGTGTAAGATTCTCCCCGACTGTAAAAATATTTCTTAACCTGCTACAAATCCTTGAAAGGATTAGCGTGGTTGCAACCAAATTAACCGAGCCAACAGCTTTTTATCTGGGCAAACTGCAGGACGCCTTAGCTCTCGATCCCCTTACCGGCTATTCCCGCATGATGATTCCTTTCTTCGCTAAACAAAAATTTGCAAGATTAACACTTCTAACCAAGAGCAATTGCATCGAAAATCTGCTCGGTCTTGACCACAACGACCATAGCATTTTGTCATGGAGCTTGAATCCTCCCGAAATATCATCCGGGGTGCATCTGTAGTTTGTAGGTGGATTTTTAAGCCGCCAAAGGCTTCCCTGCCCATAATCGTTCCCATTCACCATTTAGCAAACTGACCCTCAAAGCCAA
>JGI10211J34971_10001411_pt1 | contig 19861 bp, 15 predicted proteins | sample Etolagsediment_FD_34971 | JGI IMG/M metagenome (IMG submission 34971)
TTGCCGTCAGTAACAATTGAACCTAATGTTGCTGTTCCAGAAACATCTAGGTCTGCATTTAAGTCTACGTTTTGTGCAATCTCTACTTCTTCACTACCGTTTGTTGTGATAAATTTAACATAAGAAGTTCCGCCTTCATTTATGTCTAAAGCCGATGCTTCATTATCTGGTATTGTTAGAGAAGTTGCCTGACTTGCTAAACTAACTATTCCACCATGTGTAATTACTAATGACGCTGTTGGTGCAATAGTTAAATTACCTGAAGTAGTACTTATTGTATTGTTAGATCCTGTAAGTACTGTATTACCAAGTTTTAATTGGTCAATCTTACTGTTAGCGTCTACTACTATTGCTGAACTTGCTGTAAGCGTACCAGCAGTATGGTCGAGCATTTCGACATATAAGTCACCGCCAATAGTTGTTACTGTACCGTCAGCTGGAGCTCCAACAAATAGTTTTTGTGAATTTGATGAATACGCTAATTCACCAGCACTTAATGAGGTAGGAGCGGCGGTACTACTACTTCTTTTAATTTTAATGGTTTGTGCCATAATTATATCCTATTGAGTTTAAAAACTCCCTGCGTCTACCGTATCTGAGTCCGCTGAATCATTACCTATCATTATAGGGACAAACTCAAAATTTCCAGATGATGTTTCTCGGTAGATCTTTAACTGATTATCGTCAGTATCATAAAATAAATCTCCCTCTGCTAAATTCTGAGTATTAGCAGTTGGAGCTGTTGTTGATACAAAAAATTGATTTGCTAGAAAATTTAATGCTTCTTCTACAGTTTCTGTTCCTACAAGAGTACCTACAGGATTTGTAAAAGTAATAGCTTGTGCGTCTGATACATCTCCACCAATTGCTGATGAAATTGTAAGAACTGTTGTCTGGGCAGTAGCATTTAACGTTGTTGTACTAGGAGTAATAGATATCGTTGTTGCCATTATCGAGTCACATTTTGTGTAACTCTTGCTACACCCTGTATCAATCTAGTAATTGTGTTTGAACTAGAGTTATAAATTTCTGTATCATAGTAATATTTACCTGCTTCAATATTTGCTGTTACTGCATAACCAAGTTTCATTGTAAAAACTCCATTAGCCGAATCACTAATATTGCAAGTAAATGTTGCTGTAAGAGTATTGGAAGAAGGGGTAGGACGAAGTTGTGCTGAAACAGTATGTGAACCTAAATTAATAGCTTCTCCGTCTTCTGATAACGCAATAGACAAGGCAAAGTCTGCACCTTGATCAATAACGATATCATAATTTCCTGCTGCCATATTTTTACTCCTATGCTAAATTATATCAAAAATATGAGGTGCTGTCAAGAACTATTTTTTGAGGGGTAATAGTTTTATGTTGAAATAGACTGTAATAATTAACTTGGTTGTGTTGGCCAAATAATATTATTTATATCTGTAACAGTTGATTGTGCAGTGGGTATGTCTCTTAGTGTTTGTCTATATGTTGCCCATTCTGTCTTTTTAGAAGCACTTAAAGGAGAATCTGACATCTGTGTCCAATCTGATTCAGATAATAGAGTATTTCTTTTTAATCTTAGTATTTCTAATATGTTATCTGTTCTTGCTACAGCTAAGTCTTCGATTATAACAAACTCATTAGAAGGATAAGAACCTTCTATAATACCTTCTCCTGTTTGTAAACCCACTTGATCTATCGGAGTCGAGGTTGTAGTGCTATATAAAATTTCACCTGTAGATATTTTGTAAATTGTAAATGTATTCATTATCGTGTATTATCCATCATTACGTTTAAAGATAGTTGTGTATGATTGTAAGCGCCTGAGAAATAAACTCTCCAGTAAACTGTTGATTGTGATGTACTTAAAGTTGTTATTTGACCTGTGTAAACATAGGTATAACCTCTATAAGTTCCAGCACTCCAAAAGATATTAGTATTACCATTCGCATTAACCCATGTAGAATTATTTAAAGAATATTGCACTCTGCCACCACTTACATCACCAAGAACGCCTGAGAATATTGCCACATAACCTGCATTATTTCTTACATCAGTAATCGTTACTGGAACAAAAGAGGAATTACTTCCTGTAAAAGGTGATGTTCTTTGTACATAAGCCTGACCATCTCTACCTAAATCAAATTTTGTTCCTGCTGTTAAATGACTTATAATTTTTGAGCTAGTGTCTGCAAATTGTTTAACATTCAAAGTATCAACATCAATTTTTTCTGAACGAATAGCAGATATCTGTGCTGCTCCTACCGCATTTGCTGCTATGGTTAATTCAGTAATCTGATTTGCTGCAATAGTAGCTGTAGTAATTTGATTCGCTGCTATCTTAGCCGTGGTAATAGCATTAGCTGCTATTTCTGACTCTCCAACATTACCAGCTGCTATTTTTGCTGATGTGATAGCATTTGCTGCTATTTGTGCATTACTAATTGTTCCTGATAATTTACCTGTACCGACTGCTGTAATATGAACATCGTCTATACTTCCTGAAACTATTTCTGCTGTATCAATCGAATTTGCCGCTATTTTAGCTGCTGTAATAGCATTTGCGGCTATTTGTGCGTTGGTAATTGTTCCTGTAAGTTTACTAGTTGCAACTGATCCAATCATGGCATTGGTAATATTACCATTTGACGATATTTTAGCACCATCAATATCTCCGTCTGCTACACTAATTTTCGCAAAGGTTATACCAGCACTAGCGCTAATTTCTGCATTGGTAATTGTACCTGCTGTTATTTTTGCTGCGGTAATAGCATTTGCTCCAATTTTAGCATTAGTAACAGCACCTGCAGCTATCTCGGCTGTGCCTACATTACCTGCGGCTATCTTAGCACTAGTAATAGCATTGGCTCCAATCTGTGGATTTGTTACTGCTCCTGCTTGTATAACTGCACTATTAATTGTATTACCCGCTATTTCTGAATTTGTAATAGTTCCTGCTACAATTGCTGCCGCTGTGATTGAGTTTGCTCCAATATGTGAGGAGTCAATAGTTCCTGCAATTATCATATTAGAATCAATAGAATTTGCAGATATATGTGAATTATCGATAGCATCAGATACAATCATATTAGTAGTAATACTATTTGCTGATATGTGTGAACTATCTATAGCTCCTGCTACAATTGCTGTTGTTCCTATTGAATTTGCTGATATGTGTGAACTATCGATTGACCCTGCAACCATATTAATTGCAGATACTGAATTTGTTGCTATTTCAGAGCTTCCAATAGCATTTGCTGCTATTGCATCACTTCCTACTGCATTTGTAGCTATTTTTGCTGCTGTAATTGCATCTGTTGCTAACTGACTTGTATCTACTGCTCCTGATATTATAGCTGCAGTATTAATAACATTAGCAGCCAATTTAGTAGCTGAATCTATTGCACCACTAGAAATTATTATACCATTTACAGAGTTTGCAGCTATTTCACTTGACCCTACAGCATTTCCAAGTATAATTGTACCATTTACAGAGTTTGCAGCTATTTCTGCACTACCTATTGAGTTTGCTGAAATTTCAATAGCACTAATTGAATTTGCAGCCATAAGTGCATTTGTAATAGTACCTGAAGCAATTTCTACTGCTGTAATAGAATTTGCTGTAACTGTGAAAGCAGCAACAGCGTTTGCTGTTAATTGTGTAGAAGTAATACTATTTGCTTGAATAGCTACTGTTCCAATTGAATTAGATGCTATTTCACTACTTGTAACAGCATTAGCTGTAATAGCTACTGAGCCTATACTATTTGCGGCTATTTCGTTGAATCCTATAGATCCTGCTACTATTGCTGCTGAGCCTATACTGTTTGCTGATATTTGTGAACTTGTAATAGCATTAGATGAAATAGCTACTGAGCCTATGCTGTTTGCCGCAATTTCAGAGCTACCTATAGATCCTGCTATTATTGCTGCTGAGCCTATGCTGTTTGCTGCAATTTCAGAGCTACCTATAGATCCCGCTACTATTGCTGCTGAACCTATACTGTTTGCCGCTATTTCAGAACTTGTTATCGCATTTCCTGTTATTTGTAGTGATCCAATACTGTTTGCTGCAATACTTGCACTTGTTACTGCATTTCCTGTTATTTGTACTGAAGTAATAGTATTACCTCCAATTTCATCAGAGGTATCAACTTTCATTTTATTGGTAAAACCAGTATATGTAAAAGTACCTGCAGTATTTTTAATTTCTCCAATAATTGTATCTCTAGATAAATCTATTCTTAATTGTTGTCTGTAGATATTTACTCCACTATAATCGTGTGGAATAGCTGATTGTAAAGTCATAGAAGTATCGCTTTCGATATATCCTACTTTAGTCATAAATCTATCTGCACCTGCATCATCTAAAGCTACTATGTCTCCTGCTCTAAAGTCTGATGTAAATGTAGTGCTTGTTCCTGTTACAGTAGGGTCTCCTGCTGTAGTTGTAATTGTACCGTTTGCTGCTGTTAAATCATTATTAGCTTGTCCTAATCTACTGAAGAAAATATAGTTATATTCTGCCCCTGTGCTAGGGTCTGCTGCTGTTGTATCATTTGCTAGTATAATAGGTCTTAATGGATCTTCTCTTGTTGCTCCTCTAGATAAACTACCATCATAGTCAAATAGTAAATAAGCTGTTTCTCCGTTTCCTAAAGCTGAGAAAGATTCTTGAGTAAAATTAGTATTACCGCTATCCACAGTAATAGACTCTACTCCATTTGGTGGAGTAAAAGCATAAGATGAATTTGCAAAAGTTACTAAACCATTTGCTGAATTAATATTTGGGACAGTAGATAATATTCCACCTTTCTGAATACCTCCAGTTAATCCTCCAGCAACTATGCTTGAAGTGAAAGGGCTAGAGTGCTCTGATGTAAAGTCTACTTTTCTTTGTAAGTATCCTGAAGTATATCCGTTTGTATTTACTGTTTGTATACGAACAATATACTCATCTCTTGGAACAACATTTCTTATAATAAACTCTGTTTTAGTAGTAGTTCTAAGTTCTTCTGTTACAAACTCTCCAACACTTAAATCTTGATTTTCAGTTATAACATTATGTTGAATATTATAACCTGCTAGATGTTCATATACATCATTAATTGTATTGCCCTCTGAGTCTGTTCGTGGAGTTGTTGGATGTGTCCAACTTACTACTATTGAATAACTTGTTTCTCCTGAATCAGCACTTGCTGTTAAACTATCTCCACCGACTCCATCTCCTTTTATTATACTTACAGTTACTCCACTTGGAGCAGGTACTTGGTCATCTCTTTGTGGTAATCTTTTTATATCTGGAAGTTCAGGTATTACGAATCCTCTGTCTACTTCATCAAATTTTTCTACATGATAGTCTGCTGCAGTAATACCATACTGCATATTTTTTGTATCTTCTTTTATACTTAATATTATATATTGTTTTAAACTACCAGTTACTTCTGCACCACTTGCATTTTGTCCACTAACTGTAAAAATTACTTCTCCATTTGGGGCTGAAGTAAATGCATTATCTACAGCAATTCCTGTACTATCTGTATTTGCATAATCTACTGTTTGTGTTTCAACTCGGACATCATCTGACCATATTGCTGAAACAGTATTTCCAGAATCATCTACAAGATTTGATGCAAGTACTTGGCTAGTAATATTTACAGCATCTGCATTTTGAAGAATTAAATCTCCTTGAACATAATCTACAGAATTAATAGTAGCACTTGATTGAGACAAATAACAACCTCCACTAGGGTATATTAAGTGTAGTTTAAATATATTTGTTCCATCTAAGAAAGATGTGATGTCTCTGTCTGTTTTGATAAATGTAGTATTTGATGCAGATGAAGTTGTTACTCTACCACTTGCAACCACATCATGAATATCAGGATCTTGTACATCAATTACATCTCCTGGTTTTAACATTGAAGCGTTTAAACTTGTTGAAAAACTTATAGTTTCTTTTTCTAATTTTTCTGTTAGTAGTTGATACTTTCCTAATCTTATTGCTTGACCTCTGGAAGTTGTTCCATATGCAGTAATATTTTTTCTTCGTATTTTACCTGTTCTTGATATTTCATCGTGGTCTTCTACAACTTCTACTTCTTGTTTATATCCATTTTCTGGATTATTCCAACTAACTGCTACTTGGTTGTTTCTGAATCTATTTGCTGTTCCTGCGTAAGAAAAAGTACCGTCTAGTACATTTGCTTTTGTAAAAGTGTATATTGCACCTTTTTGTATATTTGATCCTAAAGTAACTTGTCCACTATGCCATATTAACATTCCTCTCAACATACTTGCTAAGTTTTGTAATATTTTTAATGCTGTATCATCTTTAGTAATATATAAATTACAAGTAAATCTTGGTTCTGTTCCACCTTTTCCATCTGGTACTAACTCATCACAATATTTTGCTAATTGAAATAAACTGTATTTATCAATCATTGAAAAATCAAAATCTTCATTTAGGTATTTACCTACTCCATATCTTGTATTTGTCAATAAATCCATAAATACCCATACAGGGTTATTACAATATACTGCTTCATGGTTTACGTCTGCAGCATTAGGGAACTCTTTTTGATCTCCTCTAAAATTACCATCCCAAGTTTGAACTGAACTTTCTTCTGCACCTGTAGTAACATTTCTTTTATATGATGCTACTGTTCTTCTTAAACCTGTATCTGTATCTATTGTATCTGCAGGAAAATAATTTGTAGGAACTTTAACTTTTAGTCCACGAATTAAATAAGATCTTTTTGGAATTTGTTGAAAGTCTTCTGCATCTACTACAACAGCTCCAAATGCAGAGTATGGATAACTTAATTTATCTGTTATAATATTTTCTATACTTTGTATAGTTCCACTATTTTGTTGTTGCCATCCATTTTCTTTTTGATTAACTACTGATATTCTTTCAAATTTTACTCTATAAGAATCAAATGGTTGATGTCTTGAAATATCAAATTCAAAAACATGATTAAATGGAGAAACAGTTTCTCTTCTAATTATTCCTGAAGAAGCGGATTTTGGAGCAGCATTTCCATGATACTGACCACTAATTGTTTCTCTACCTGCTTTTACAACATCTGTGTAACTAGAGCCACCATCTCTAGAGTATCCAAAAGTAATTCTATATTCTGCAAACCCTGGGCCTATAGCTCCTGTATCTCTCTGAGAGATAAGTTGTGGAAAGTTTATTGTACATCTTAATTTATCTATTTCACTAGGGTTGCCTATTCCCATAGTGGAAGAAGTAACTATTAAAGCACTTCCTGTATATGCTTCTGTAGGGTATTCAAGACCTAAAGCACTTGGAGAAGGGTATCCTGTTCCTGAAGTTGTTCCTAAGTCTCCTCCTGACACATTATGAGCTACAGAAGCACTTCCTATTCCTGCTGGAGTAGGTAAAAATGCTTGGTCTCTTTCTCCAGTTCTAAAAGCAAATCCAAAGTTTTGATAGTTATATGTGGGTTGGTCATTAGAATTTCGTACAGGAGAGCTTAAAATTACAGTAGTATTTGCTGTTGTAACTCCTTGTCCTGTTGGAGAAATAGTACAAGTATTCGCACTATAAGAAGCAACGTCATCTACTAAGTCAATGTAAGCTCCTGTATTTGTTACAGTAGTACTTGGAGTTAAATCAATTTTAACTGCAGTAGTATTTATAACCTCAGTTATACCTGCAACTAATTGTCCTCCACTTTCTCCTGCACCATCAATTCTAATATACTGCTGAGGTTTGCCTCTACTTTCTGTAGCTATGTCTGTAGAATCAAATGACATATTTGAAGTATTTGTAGAAATAATTATATTATTTCCTGCAGTTGCATTTATTGAGTTAGCAGTCTGTTTTTTACCGCCAAATATTTGTACAAATCTAGTTCCTTGGGCAGTAAATACATCACTAAACATATTAGAACTTCTATTATCTGTTATAGTTCCTGAGGTTGCATTATAATTAGCATCTGTAGACTTTCGAGGCCCTATAACTCCTTCATTTGAAGTATTTGCTACAGGATTATCATTTAGTCGTATACTAGATACACCAGATACTAACCCCTCAATTGGGCCTTCTGATAATACGTCATAAATAACTGCACTTTGTGCATTAGTACTACGTTGTGTTAAAGATGTTGTTCCTTGTGCTGTTTTTGCCATTATTCTTCCTGTACAAAGTCGTAGTCACTAGAGTCATTTCCTCCAGTACCTCCGCTTCCACTATTATATCCTGTGCCTCCAGTTGCAGTACCTTTTCCTACGAATTGATATCCTACTGATCCTTTTAATCTTGTTTGTGTAAATCCAAAGTTTACCACTGCTCCACCTACTTCCATTTTTCCATAACAAAGAGGAACAGGTATACCTGATTTAGTGTTATTGATTGGGCCATTAAATAGGGTTGATTCATTATCTTCAGGTTCATCTGGTTCTTTTTGCAATAATTCTACAATTCCAGTTAATGCTAATTGAGTACCTACTGATACTAATAATTGCATTCCTTTATCTAAACTCTCTCCCTCCCCTGTTGTCATGCCTATATAAATTAGTAAAAGACCTATAATAATTTTACCAATACTTTTACTTTTACTTTGTCTTCTTGAACCTGCGGGTATTGGAGTAATAATTAAATCATCTTTACCTAATTCTATACCTACTGTTTGATTATCTAAAAAGCTTTCGCCTTTTTGAACTGTAAACCCTACGCCATTTGCAGTACAATCTATTAAATACTTTTTCATACCACCTTTTAGACAGTCGATAGCATGCATAGCTTCCTGCACTGTGTTGCAGTTTAGCCTCCATTCATTGCCGAACATTTCGCCCATTCGACCTTGTAAATATATCGTTCTTGTCATGGTTGTAAAATAGTATATTCTTTGCCGGGATAGGATACTATTAAGTATGGTATACCTATTGCCGTACAATTATGTTTGTCATGCTCACTTGGTTGAGAATCCTCGTCATAGTGACTATGGACAACATATTTTATGTTTGATTTGAGTTGATATGTAACGAAAGTTTTTGCGTCCATTTNAAACTNATTTTCATTTTNGGAAATATTTTCAAAAGGAANATATTTTTCTTTATCATCTTCCTGTATAACAAGTCCACAACACTCTCTCGGCGCTTCTTGTTCAGCATGTTTAAAAATTTCCTCCATCATGAGAAAGCCTTCGCTGCTGGATATCCACCAAAGGGTAGCACTGCACTTGTGTCTGAGTTAGCTTTTCCTGTAGAAGTTCCTGTGCCTGGTGTAATAGGATCAAAGCCAAATCGTGCTTTACATCCATCAAGTCTTTTACTACATCCATCTCCTCTCATCCAAAAATCACTTCCTGTTGTAGGAGATTCTCCATCACTTGGAGCTTTTGCTTTCCACAACATTACTTTATTATAAGTAGAAGAACTAGCAACATTATCTGTAAAAGTTACATAATCATTATATCTATCATCACTATAAGTAAAGTATTCTGTGCCATCAGAATATGATGAGTAGACTCTTACTCTTTTAAATGCTGAATTTGTGTCCGAAGGTGTTCCAGGACTCGCAAATCCACCAGTAGCCTGCCAATAGTTTGTAACTGTTACAGAACTAGACGTACCATTTGCTGCATAGCGAGTTGCAGTACTAGTTGTTGAGTAATATGAGTTAATTGTTACACTTCCTGAAGTATACGCAGTAAAGCTAACAGTACTTGGCACTACATATTCATCATCTGTATTTACATATACTGTATATTCTGTGCCGTTTAAAGTACCTTTATAAGTTGGAGTATACTTTCCTTCAGTGTGCCAAATACATCCACTTTGTGCTTTTTCATACTTATTTTTATCAGGACTTGCACCTTGATAAATAAATGGACATCTATCTGGAAGAATATTTCTTGCAGGTATTCTCGTATCCCCTAAGTCAAAAGGAGAAACACATTCTATAGTTACTTGTGTTTTATCTCGTGACTTAACTCTATCCATTAAAAATATTGCACGAGGAAATTCTGACGGAGGGGAGCTATCTTCGCTTTCTCCATATAAATATTTTTTTAATGTAGTACGAACAATAATTTTTAATCCAATAAAATCTTGATAATCTACAGTGCCAATTGCATTTGATAAAACAGTTGTTGCATTTGCTAAAGTTACTGTTGGTCTTGCAATTGCTCCTTCACTTTTTATTTCAAAACCTTCTATTTTAGAGGGAAGTGCTACATAAGTATTTATCTGAGCATTATTTGAATAATCTCTCATTTGTAATTCTGTTAAGTCATCATCTAGTCCAGATATAAAGTATATGAAAGAATTTTTTTCATATTCAAGTTCAAACAGACGAACAAGTTCTGATCCTGGGTCTAGTTTTTGTAAATCTTTTGTAATTAAATTTTCTGACATTATGCTTCGTATAACCTTCTAAATGTTGCTCTTAAATCGTAGTAGTCATCATATTTCCAAGTTTGATTCCAACTTTCACAAACTACTTTTATTGTATCTTCATTACTACCGCCATTTGTATCTGCTATAGTAAAGTTAAATGCTGTAGCTCCTTTCTTACTTTCAAAAAAGGCAACTATATCATCTATTTCATCTTTTGGTCGATTAACAAAACCAACATCTAGTTTTTGTTTTATATTGTTTATTCCATTTGCAACGCGTTGTTCATATCCGTCACCAAATTCTGATATAAATACTTGTGGTTGATTACTTCTTGAGTAGCCTCTGTCTGGGTTTACTACTCCAAGAGAGCCTCCTACATCAAATCCTAATGCCATCTTATCCTCCTAATATTCCGCCAGGTCTCAATTCTCTTTCAAGAGTTTGTTGAACTGCTGCGTCTAACATTGCTCCTAATGCTCCTGCATCATCAGAAGTTATAGTTGAAGAAGTACCTGATTGGTCAATATTGACACTAATGTTTGTATTTGTTGTGCCACCGCCGCCTTTTAGATTTACAGGAATACTTCTATTGTCTGGTAGTGGTACGACTGCTTCGTTTTGTTTTCCTTCTCCTACAAGATATGTTGGTTGAGTTGCAATTCCGCCATCTGAATATCTTGGCATCATTCCACCTTTTGCAAGTCCTATTACGCCACCTCTTTCTAATCCGAAGATACTCATTAGACCACTACCAAGTCCGCCCATGCCTCCTCCAAATATTGAACTAAAGAAACTGCCAAATCCAGAAGTAAATGATGAGAACATACTAGAAAACTTTGAAGTAATAGCTTCTTTTGCTGCGGAAGCGGCATCTACTGCTGGATTATTACTTCCTAGTACATTTGTTACATCTACTTGATTTGCAATAGGATCCATATCATTATTAAATGCTTTGGCGTGTGCTCTCATAATTTTTTCTAGTTTTTCTACATGTTCATTATGTACACTTTGAATCGCTTGTGCTTCAGGAGTTAATTTAATAGATTCTTCACCCATTCCCAGTAAACTTTTTAGACCTCCAGTAACTCCTGTCATAAGTTGGTCGCTTAATAAACCTGCTGTTGCTTTTTGTAAGTCTCCTGCGATTTTTGCTGCAACTTCTGAGCCTGAGCTTTCTCCAAGTATCATTTGTTCTAATCCTGCACCTGCTGATTGATCAAAAGTCTCTATAATAGTTTTTCTAAGTTGATACATTCTATCTAGTTGATTTTCTAAGATAGTTAACTGAGCAGTCATTGTTTCTTTTTGAGCAACTAAGTTCTCTGTATTTATCTGTTGAGTTTCTAATATAGAAGCTGCTGCTTCTTTTGCTGCTTCGTCTTGGTTTCTAAGTTTAGTTGCACTTTGTAATATTTTTGCATCTGCAACTGCTATATCTTCTTTTAGAAATTTTATTTGAGTTTCTGTAACTTGTCTTTTAGAGTGTCTGTCATTTAATTGTTTCATTAAATTAAGTTCTGCAGTTCTAATTGAAGTAATGGTTTGAGTTGTTCTTTGAACTTTATCTAAAGTACTAAAAAATTCTACTATATTTTCATTGTTGTCAAGAAGAAGCTTAGCATACTCTCTAGTTACACTTAACTGAGTCATTAATTTTGTTATTGCAACGTCTTCTAAATTAATAGTTTTGCCTTTTATGACTAAACGTTTCTCTTCTTCTTCTGTTAAAGAATTAAGTAATCCTTCAACATCTTCATTTTTTAATTTTTGTAATTGTAAAAAGATTGCTTCAAAACTATTGCCTATCTTTCCTAACTCTGTTGGTTTCTTTTGACTTAAATCTAATTGTTCGTTAAAGTTTTTAAGAGGTTCGTCTAAATCACGTATATCAGTAAGAATTTCTTTTACTGGCTTGTTTATACCTACTAAAGTTTGGAATAATTTTTCTGCAAATGCATTTGTTTTAACAAATCCATCATCATCTATTTCAAATAAGTTTCTATAATCTAGCCCGAAACCTTCTATAGTTTCTAGTAAATCTTCTGTTCTTTTCTTTGCACTTTTTATATTATCAGCTTTATCAATCTCTGTTAATCCTGCCATTGTTTGTTGAACAAAAGAGTTTACCTCTTCATTACTTAAATCAAACCCTATAAATAATTGTTTTAAAGCTCCTTGTAAAGCAAAACTATCTGTCTGTAAAGTTCCTTGTGCTTCAGATAGAAAACTTTGCATAAATAATGCACCAGCATCTCTTGCTTCTTGACTTTGAAAAGCTGCCCCTAAGTAAGTATCCTTGTTAAAGAAACCTTTAAAACTACCTCCAGCACTTAAGCTAACTTCTTGTTGTTTTCCATCAACTTCAAATAGCTTATCTAATCTTTCTTGAAAATTTTCAAAAGATTTATCGTCTCCTAAATTTTGAAATGCATTTGCTAAGAAATCTACTGCTTTTACAGCGTTTTTCATATTATTTTCAAAAGTTAGTGTTTGGTCATTTAAAGTAGGTAGAATGTTTTGACTAAAAGAGTTAAAAACTATAGATTGCTGTGCTAAGGATTTTGCTCCTACATCTATTGCATCACTTAATTGTTTACTAACTTTTCTAGCTTCTTTTACTCCTGGAATAAATTCTTCTAAAAAGAATACTGTGAAAGCTGCAAAAAATACTCCAAGTGCCATATTAAATATAGCTCCTATAGCTCGGAAAGCTGGTCCAAAAGCTGCTATAGCACTTTTTGCAATACCAGCAAATGCTCCTCTAGCAATGATTCCCATTCTAAGAACTCCACGTTCTACAGAGTTAAAAGCTAATTGAAATCTAGCTGCAATTGTAAGTGCTGTTGCATTAGCAGAATCTGATATCTTTTTGTAAGCAGCTTTTTGTATAGCAATTTGTCTAGCCATAGACCTTCCTGTTGCTGCTTCTTGTTTTTTAAGATTATTAATATAAGCACTAATTGATCTTTTTTGGTTAGCTGCTGACTTCTCAAAAAATACTTTTTCTTCCATGCCTCTTTTCTTTAAACTTTTCTTAAAAGCAGCACTTACTTTATCTTCTGCGTTCATTGTACCTTTTTTTAATCGATCAATCTTTTTTTGAGTTAAATCATATGATGTTCTTAAATCTTTTAAATCTTGTTGTCCTTTTTTAGCATAATTAGTCAAAGAAGCAGTAACATCTCCTAATGCAGGAACCATTTGTGTTGCTAGTACTTTTACAATTAGCGCTAAAAGACCTCCTAATAAAATAGGTGTTCTTTCTAAAAAGTCTAGAAAAGGATTGAAGAAACCTGTTGCAAGTCCTCCTGCAGTTATACTGATATCATTTAATAAAGTTTGGAATCTAGTAACTGGATTAAGTAATTGATCTGCTTTGCCTGCTATTGCTCCAAAGTTATCTTCTAATTGTTTAGCAACTTCATTAAATACAGCTGTTCTTCTTTGAGCTATAGTTAGTTTATCTGCACTTGCTCCTACACTTGCTGCGTAGTTTCTAGTAGCAATATCAAGTCTTAAAATAACACCAAGTTCATCGAGTAGTTCTGGTTCGGCTTTTGTCACACCACGAATCAATCTGTTGAACGAATCTGTCAAATCTCGACCTAAAGCTACGGAAGCATTTTTAGCTCCTTCTGCTAGTTGTATAATTTGACTTGATGAAAATCCTGCTGCGGTTGCGATAGCAGTTTGTTGTGCGGCTGTTTGAAAATCAAGTAATCCACCTGTTGCGGCTCTTACGTTTTCTGTTATTGATAGCATTGCAGTTCCTGTAACTGTTGCTAACATTTCAAAACCTCTGATTTGATTTTGAATATTTGAAGCTACTTCTAAGGCTCTGAAAGCAGCTCCGACTGCGAATAAAGTAGATGCAAGAATAGCGTAAGCCTGAACGACTCCACCTGTTCCTTGTTGCATACGTGCGAAACCTTTAGTACCCGACTCTACACGACCAGACATAGCCTGCATATTTCTACGAGTATCCCCCGCAGATTTACTGACTTTATCTAATCCTTTACTAGCGCGCTTTGCTTCTTTTTCTACTATTCTAAGTGAACCGTCAGAGGTTACTTCAAGTACAATTTGTGCGCCTTTAATCTTTTTAGCCATTTATTTTTTCATTTTAAGCTTTCGCTTCTCTGCTTCTTGCTGTTGTTTTACTTTTTCATTCAGCATTGAAGAATGTTCATACTCTATGTGTTTCAAAAAATATAGTGTCTGTGTTGGGTCAGATATGTTATATACATCTAGGTAAGTACTTATTGCTGTAAAGTCTTTACCCATGTAGTAACCACTTGCTCCATCCCATCTGTCGGATAACATTCTGTGCAGAAAAAATGCCTCTTGAACTTCTATTGGAAAAGAATCCATAGAAGGAGGCATCTTTTTTGGATCTGGCTCTTGATTAAGTTCTTCGCATACTTTTAGATATTTGTTAACATCTATTCCTGTATCTTTAAAACTTCTTTTTATTAAAGCAAGTATTTCAGTTACTTGCTCTCCGTAAAATTTTCCAGGTCACCTACAGTATCTGTTACCCATTGGTCGAAATCGCCACTATTTCTCATTAATAGTTCAGCGTTTTCTTGTGTGTATTCTAGTTCATCTTCTAGATTTAACTTGCTTACATCTACCAACAGAAACTCTTCGAGGTACTTGTATTTTAGTCCGTTCCAACCTTTTATTATCGAAGAGACATACTCTATTAAAAACAGTTCTTCGTCTAATGAATCTTCAAAGGCTCTAGTCTTTTTATTGAACTTTTGCTTTAAACACTTATTTCTTAGTTTGACTAATTCTTCTCTACTTAAATAGCAAAGATCAACAGTGAAACCTTCATATCCTGGATAATCTATAGATACTGTCTTGCTTGGAGTTAATAAACTCTTAAGCGATACTGGTTGTTTTTTTACTTGTTCTGTCATAATATTCCTATAAAGTGGGAGGGTCAAAGCCCTCCCGAGTTTAATTTACTTTAACTAGCTTCGTATGTGACTTTTACTTCATTGGTTGCGTTTGCCGCAGTGCCTGAAGATAGGTCTGTCGATAAGCCATGGAAGGCTACATCTACGGATACTACATCCTCGAAACTATGTGTTGGTAATTCTAAATGTGCTTTAGCAACTTGAACGTTACATCTTGGAGTATTACCTGAGCCCCCAATACTGAACGTTAAATCAAATGCGTTTGTAATCACACCTCTAGACTCTTGTAGTCTTTCAAATAAGTCAAGTGACCCATTTGCAGTGTCGTTTAGATAACAAGTAAAGTTACCTGAGACACTTCTTGTTCCCATTACATGTCCTAATGGTAGGTTAACTGTGCCTAGTGTTTCTGGTGTTAAGTATGTAAGATTATTTTCGATTGTAATATTACCACCTGTTAATGTTACGTCATAAGTAACATCATTACCATCAACATTTAATGCTCCAAGTGTACCAGTTGCTGCTGATACATCAAAGCTAATTGCTAAGTCTGTTAATTTTTGTCTTACAAAGTTGCTTGTTGAAGATATTCCTTCATTAATAAGACCTAGTGAAGTTGTTCCACTAGCAGCTGTATTAATTGTAGCTACTTCTTCTACTGTTTGACCATTACCTGACCAACCAATTTGGGCTATTCCTTCTATATCAAAATCTATAGAAGCTGACCCAACTGAACAGTTAGCTACTTTATAAACAGTTACTCCCTCTGTTCCTGTTGCGTACACTTCTGTATCGGTATCTTTTGAAGCACCTAATACAAAGTATAAATCAAAAACTCCAAGAGTTACTTGGTTTGAATTTGCAAAATCAAATTGCTTTGGCTCATAAGTCGCCGCATTATTTGCAAAATCGCTTGTTCCGTCACTTCCGATAGACCTATCATAAGTATTTGCAGACATAGCAGCCCATAATGGGCCTTCTACTGCAAATACATCTGCATTACCTGCGTGTTGGTTAGATGCTCCCGCATTACCACTACTAGATACTGTAGGTCTCATGTAAGTACTAAAACTCCATTCTGCTGGTGCAAAAGAGTCAGTAAACATTGCTCTACCTCTTTTACTATAGCCAGTTGAGTTTGCAGCCTCACTTAGAGTAACTTCTGATGTGTTTGTACCTTGACTAAAAGAAAAACCGTCTAATACAGGGATCTCAAAGAGAGCTGTGTTAGCTGTTGTTCCATCATATGCAAATTGCATAAACACTTTGGTATCTCTACTAAAGAAAAATGCCATTCTTTTCTCCTATTTAATATCGAATCTCACAGGTGATTTCACCCACGCCGAGAGGTTCGAGAACTCCTTCATCTGTATCTACTGTACCGATTGTTGTCTGTACAGTTGATTGAGATGTTCCTGTTGAATCATAGTAAGTTAGAGGATCTTCATTCTCTAATACTGTCTCAACATCTTCTAACAATTCTTCTAATGCTGTTATAACATCATTATCATCTGATACATAGCACCGAATCGTTAATCTTAAAAATCTGAATCTAAAACCACCTCCGTCATATTCTCTTGTTTCAGTTCCAGCTCCTATATGTATTGTGGGAAACTCTGTTACTTCATCCCAAAACTTTAATCTTCTTTCTACGCTTGCTATAGCTGTTCTAAATGGAGGTGTTCCATTTATATTTTCTAGCTTTAGCGCAAGGGCTTCTACAATGGCGCGTCTACGTGTTGTATGTTTTCTTGCTAACGACGCTTCCATTATTGTATATTTATCCCAAATTTTGCTCCAATTATTCCTGAAGCTACTTGTCTAATTGACCTTTTTATTAATCTTTCAGGGTCTCTTTGTGGAGTATACTTTTGACCTCCTGGTGCAAAAGTTTCATAAGGATTGGTCATATAAGTTGCTTCAATCATTGTATTTCCACCCCTCGGCCCTTGTGTTATATTATCCACTCTTACTGAGTTTGCAAATCTTCCTGTTCTAAAATTTAACGCAGGACTTGTCATATTTTGTGCAACTGTCATTGGGAGAATTTCATTAAGTAGATTTTTTAATGCCATTGGATTAGCTCCTGCTTTTTGCTGTACTTTACTAGTAGCTACTACTCTTGCTCCTGCATCTCTTTTTTCTTTACTTTTGTAACCTCTTTTAGTTTTTGATTTTGCAAGTGTGCCTTTTGAACTTTTTCTTTCTTTTAATCCTTGTTTTAATAATTGTTTATTTACTTTTAATCTAAAATCTGGATTAATTTTAATGTTTTTTAACATTGTTTCTAAAATCAATGTCTTACCAGCTTTATCTAAACTATCTGCTAAACTAGGGCTTTCTCTCCATAGATTACCCATTGCTGCTGGTCCGATGCCTTTCCAGTCATTTGCATTAGCTTTTTTAAGTCTTTTCATTATTTCAACAGCTGCTTTAGTATCTGTTTCTTCTAAAAATTCTACCATATCTTCTAGTAGTGCTGAATCGTAATCTGCTCTATTATCTGCTAAATCTTTGGGGTCTAAAAAACCTTGCATTACAAAAGTATCTTTAAACTTTTGTCTTCCTCTGGATTTATCTACTTTATGCTCATATCCAAAAGATTGACTATATTTTTCAACTATAGTTGAAAATACATAATAATTTGTATTTGATAGCACTACCTCATCAATAGCTTGTGCTATAGCTTGGTCAACGTTTATACCTTGACCTAGTGGCATACTTTCGCCTTGTGCTAATGCTTGTCTTACGTCTGACTCATTTCCTCTAAATAATCCAATATCAAACTGTCCTGTCCCACTTCTACCATGAACATACTCAATAGCTATTGCAGTTATTTCTTTTTTAAGAAAATCTTTACAAGCCCTTACAAAGGAATTCTCTATATTTCTAGTATTTCCTTCAGACCTTTTTGCTCTTTTATAGTGAAGTTCTATTACTTCATTTGTTACTTTTGATTTATTATCAATTAAAGTAAAAGTACCTTTTTTTGTTCTTAAATGTTTACGTAGTTTATTTCCTATTTTTTCAAAATCTTCAAAGACTGCTGGAACGTCTGAAAATACTTGACCTCCTCCACTTTGAATTAGATTTCGTAATCTATTACTAAGTTCGCCGTCCCATCTTTCTCTTTTTAATTTTACACTTCCGTAATTAAAGTAATGACCACTTGCTCTAGCTGCTACTTTATCTCTTATATCGTCTGCTAAAGTTTGTCTAAACTCTTTTGACATTAAATTATAACCCTATACAAATCAAGTACTCTTTTTATATGGTCTGGAAAATCAGAGTTATCTCTAATTCCAGAAGTTCCTTGATTCTGTACTTGCGCTCCGCCTAAAGTTCTTCTCTCTTTATGTTCATCTTTCATGTAGTAATTTACTAAATCAAATANTGCNAGTTGTAAGTCTTTNGGTGTAGNAGAATANCCNGCGGTNTATGTAATTTTTACTGCACCCATACCTNTAGCAAAAGGTGTAGGATTTCCNTCTTTNGTTGTTCTTATAACTGCNTCTGATTCAGTTTCTACATAGTATTCATAATTACCTGTAGTTAAAGTTTTATAGTCTTCNGANTAAGATGTTCTTTCTTCAACAGCACTAACCGCAATTAACGGACTTTCACTCATAATTAAGGTGGTAGTCGAATTATCATTAATACTGAAAGTTTCAATCTTACTTGTACTGACATAATCTATAAAAGATATGCCACAATACTTCTTAACTAAATCAGATACCTGAGGTACTATAACAGCTAAACGGTCGTCGTCCTTCTCCCCTCGAAGGCCTTCTGCGTCTTTATATTCGTTTACTGTTATTAAGTCTGCCATAGTTAAAAAGGGTGGGTTTAAGGAAACCCACCAAAACCATCGTAGTATTAAGCTGAAGCTTTATACATTTGTGCCCATTTTGAAGTTGCACCATCAATTAAATCGATGAAACCAAGTCTTTGTGAAGCCACAAGGACTCTTCTTTGGTTAGCTACTTCGTAGTCTGACTCAATTGTAACACCTCTTAATCTTGGCATTACATAGTTTCTTGGGTATACTGCAATAGCGTTAAACTTAGCAGCTGCTTTAGTTGCGAATTCGTCACATAATAGTACTCTTGATCCGAATACTTGTCCGATTTCACCACTTAGCTTGGTAGCCATGTCGCCAACTAGGTTAGCGTCTTGGAACTCAGCATCTTCTAGTAGATTATAGTACACATCTTGTGATACGACATAAACTACGTCTGCTGGGTTAACACCATATTTACCCATATTCTTTCTTAGTGCAAGTAAGTCAGCAGCAGTTACAGAATCAGTTGACGCGAAAGTCCCTGATGGCTGTGTGTAGTCTGAATCATTTCTTGCTAAGTGTAGTAAGCCTTCGAAAGATGCGCCACCAGTACCAAAAGCACCGTCAGCATCGTCACCAGCTAAGATAGAATTTTCAATTGCTCTAGCGTGTGATCTAACCATAGACTCTCTAATTAAAGGTAGAATTGGTAAAATTGCATCTTCTTCTGTCTCATTACCTAAGTATGATTGTGAAATAAGTTTTTTAGTTGAAAGAGTTCTTTCTGTTAAATCAAC
>JGI10211J34971_10001412_pt1 | contig 19849 bp, 14 predicted proteins | sample Etolagsediment_FD_34971 | JGI IMG/M metagenome (IMG submission 34971)
TTGGGGTGCGTCGCGATCTCTCTATTCGTGTACGTCGTTTGGGGCATTAGCATTCTTTGGGGGTTTTAATCCATGACAGCACTTCGTAAATTATCATTTGACGCGGTCGTAATCGGCGGCGGTGGTGCAGGAATGCGTGCTTCGTTGCAGATGGCGCAGTCTGGCTTTAAAACAGCCTGTTTGACTAAGGTGTTTCCAACACGCTCACATACTGTATCCGCTCAAGGCGGTATCACTTGTGCGATTGCCAGTGCCGATCCGGACGATGATTGGCGTTGGCATATGTATGACACCGTTAAAGGGTCTGATTATATTGGTGACCAAGATGCCATTGAGTACATGTGCTCTGTGGGTCCAGAAGCGGTGTTTGAGTTGGAACATATGGGTTTGCCGTTTTCGCGCTTTGAGAACGGGCGGATTTATCAGCGCCCATTTGGCGGCCAGTCTAAGGATTATGGTGCTGGCGGACAGGCAGCGCGCACCTGTGCTGCGGCTGATCGGACCGGACACGCACTTTTACACACGCTGTATCAAGCAAACCTCAAGAACAACACGACCTTTCTGAATGAATGGTTCGCGGTGGATTTAGTTCGTAACCAAGACGGNGTTGTCGTTGGNGTGATTGCGATTGAAATCGAAACCGGCGAAGTGGTGTTTGTTGAATCGAAAGCCACTGTCCTGGCGACCGGTGGTGCTGGGCGNATTTATGCGTCNACAACGAACGCGCATATCAACACTGGCGATGGAATCGGCATGGCGCTGCGAGCAGGCTATGCGGTTCAAGATATTGAGATGTGGCAATTCCATCCAACCGGAATTTACGGTGCAGGGACGTTGGTCACGGAAGGCTGTCGCGGCGAAGGTGGCTACTTAATTAATAAGGATGGCGAACGTTTCATGGAGCGTTATGCGCCGAATGCGAAAGATCTTGCAGGACGTGACGTTGTGGCTCGTTCCATGATGACCGAAATCCTTGAAGGTCGCGGTTGCGGTGAGCAGGGTGATCACGTGTTCCTGAAACTGGATCATTTGGGTAAAGAGATCCTGCATTCGCGGTTACCTGGCATTACTGAGCTTTCCAAAACCTTCGCGCACGTGGATCCAGTGAATGCGCCGATCCCAGTCGTTCCAACATGTCACTACATGATGGGTGGTATTCCGACCAATGTGAATGGTCAAGCAATCACCCAGGTGAATGGTAAAGATCAAATTATTCCTGGCTTGTATGCCTGTGGTGAAGCCGCCTGTGTCTCTGTGCATGGCGCGAATCGCTTGGGTGGTAACTCATTACTTGATCTTGTGGTCTTTGGTCGCGCGGCAGGGATCTTTATTGAAGAGCAGTTGCAGCAGGGTATTGAGTACAATCAGGCATCTGAAGAGGACGTTGACCGTGCCATGGGTCGTTTGAATCAATTAGATTCAAACGATAACGGCGAAGATACGGCGCAATTGAAGAAAGAACTGCAAAGCTGTATGCAGAACTACTTCGGAGTGTTCCGTGACGGCGAGTACATGAAGAAAGGTCGTGAAGAGCTGGATGCGATGCGTGACCGAGTGGCGAATATCGCCATTTCTGACAAGTCCAAAGCATTTAACACGGCTCGAATGGAAGCGCTCGAGCTTCAGAATTTGTTTGAGGTGGCCGAAGCGACTGCCATTGCAGCCGATGAGCGCACCGAAAGTCGCGGCGCACACTCGCGTGGCGATTACCCAGAGCGAGATGATAAGAATTGGTTGTGTCACTCGCTGTATCATCCTGAAACCAAGAAATTGACCAAGCGTGACGTCAACTTCAAACCGAAGACTGTCGAGACGTTTGAGCCAAAAGTGCGTACGTATTAAGGGGTATTGAAATGTTAGTCAGTGTTTATCGCTATAACCCTGAAACGGACCGTGAGCCCTACATGCAAGACGTTGAAGTCTCTCTTCCTGAAGGAAAGGATTTGATGGTTTTGGATGTGCTTAATCTGATCAAGGAGAGAGATCAGTCATTGTCATATCGTCGCTCATGCCGCGAAGGGGTTTGCGGTTCAGATGGTGTGAATATGAATGGCAAGAATGGGTTGGCCTGTATTACACCGGTCTCGGAAGTTGCGGCTAGTGGAAAACTGGTCGTTCGGCCATTGCCTGGACTTCCAGTGATCCGTGATCTGGTGGTCGATATGGGTGTTTTTTACAAGCAATATCAGAGAATTAAGCCGTATTTGCAGAATTCGACTCCGGCCGGTGGGCGTGAGCGTCTGCAGTCACCTGAAGATCGAGCGAAGCTTGACGGGTTATATGAATGCATTCTCTGCGCGTGCTGCTCGACCAGTTGTCCCTTCGTTTTGGTGGAACCCTGAAAAGTTTGTTGGGCCATCAGGCCTCCTGCAAGCCTATCGGTTCCTTGCCGACACGCGTGATGAAGCCACTGAAGAACGATTGGCTGATTTGGATGACCCCTTCAGCGTCTTTCGTTGTCGTGGAATCATGAACTGCGTTTCGGTGTGTCCGAAAGGCTTGAATCCAACCAAGGCGATTGGTCACATCCGAGATATGTTGTTGTCACGGGCAACCTAAGTCTAGGTTGGCTTGTGTGCGCGAGACGCGCACAATAGCGGCACTTTCTGTGACCCAGGAAGTGCCGTTTTAACACGCTCAGTCACAATCCTCTGAGTATGTTGATTTGGAAGGTCATAATGATGATGACCGAGGCTTACGCCGAAATGGAAAAGAATGGCCTGAAGGTCACGCCAAGACGACGTTGAGACGAGCTTCGGTGTAGAGGAGTACATCAATGTCTGAAGGCTCAATGGAGCAAAGCCTGAAGTCCTCGCATCTTGCGGGTGGCAATCTTTATTATCTCGACGAACTTTACGAACAATACTTATCCAATCCCAATAGCGTTCCTAACGAATGGCGGCAATACTTTGACTCTCTGCCCCGCGTGGAAGGATCGATCGCCGGTGACGTGCCGCATTCGACCATCCAGGAACAGTTTTTACTCCTGGGCAAGGATCGGAATCGCGCGGTATCTGCTGGGAACGGTTCAGTATCATCGGATTTCGATCGGAAACAAGTTCAGGTACAGCGGCTCATTAACGCCTATCGGATTCGTGGGCATCAGCGAGCAACTCTGGATCCACTTGGATTGATGGAGCGCGCGCATGTTCCAGATTTGGAACTCGGGTTTCATGATCTATCAGCGGCTGATTTGGATACCGTCTTCCAGATTGGGATGCAGAATTTCAGCATGCCTGAAGGTCAGCTGTCCGACATTATTAGCGCCTTAGAGAAAACCTATTGTGGATCAGTCGGCGCTGAGTACATGCATATCGTCGATACAGAAGAGCGCCTGTGGTTACAAAATCGCTTAGAAGGCGTGATGGGTAAGCCTGAGTTTCCGACGGAAATCAAAACCCACCTTCTAGAGCGACTCACAGCAGCCGAAGGCCTGGAGAAAAGTATTTACAGTCCCGGTACCCAGGAACGAAGCGTTTCGGCCTTGAAGGTGGTGAGTCCTTGGTGCCTTGCGTTGATGAACTGATCCAGCGTGCTGGATCACATGGTGCCAAGGAAGTCGTGATCGGGATGGCACATCGCGGTCGTCTCAATCTGTTGGTCAATACGCTGGGTAAAAATCCTCAAGACTTGTTTGATGAATTTGACGGTAAAGCAACCTTCGATCATCACGGTGATGTCAAATATCATCAGGGGTTTAGTTCGAATATTGCGACGCCAGGCGGCGTAGTCCACCTCGCTATGGCATTTAATCCGTCACACCTCGAGATCGTATCTCCAGTTGTCGAGGGTAGCGTGCGAGCGCGCCAAGATCGGCGGAGTGATCCGTCGGGTGACCGAGTCGTTCCAATTTCCATTCACGGCGATGCGGCTTTCGCAGGTCAAGGTGTCGTGATGGAGACATTCCAGATGTCTCAGACACGGGCGTACAAGACTGGCGGAACGATCCACATTGTCGTGAACAACCAGGTTGGTTTTACCACCTCTCGCCGTGAGGACTCTCGCTCAACCGAGTACCATACCGATGTCGCGAAAATGGTTCAGGCACCGATTTTTCACGTCAATGCGGATGACATCGAAGCGGTCAATTTTGTGACGCAATTAGCAATGGACTATCGGTATGAGTTCAAAAAGGACATCGTGATCGATCTGATTTGCTACCGTCGTCGTGGTCACAACGAGGCGGATGAGCCTAGTGCAACACAGCCCTTAATGTACGCTCAAATCAAGCAGCAGAAGACTACGCGTGCGCTATATGCGGCTCAGCTGGTCTCTGAAGGCGTCCTCTCGGATGCCGAAGTCAAAGCCATGGAAGAAGGTTACCGGTCTGCGCTAGAAGCGGGTGAGCCAGTCGTGAAAAGCTTAGTCCGTGAGCCCGACAGCAAGCTGTTTGTGGATTGGACTCCGTATTTGGGGCATGAATGGACGGCTGATCACGACACGAGCTTCCCGATGAAGCGCCTTCAAGAGCTTGGGCAGCAAATCAACACAGTGCCGACAGGCTTTGTGATGCAAAAGCAGGTTGAGAAAACCTATGACGACCGACGGAAGATGGCTGCAGGTGCATTGCCTTGTAACTGGGGGTTTGCGGAAACCCTGGCGTACGCGACGTTGCTTGATCAAAACGTTGGCGTCCGCTTTACAGGACAAGATGTGGGACGCGGCACCTTCTCGCATCGACAGGCCACCCTGCACGACCAGAAAACTGGCGAATCCTACACACCACTTCAGCATATCGCAGACGAGCAACCGCGTTTTGAACTCTACGATTCGTTTCTGTCCGAAGAAGCGGTTCTGGCGTTTGAATACGGTTATGCAACCACAGAGCCACGACGATTGACGATTTGGGAAGCGCAGTTTGGTGATTTTGCGAACGGTGCTCAGGTGGTGATTGATCAGTTCATTACCTCGGGCGAACTCAAATGGGGACGTTTGTGTGGATTGACCATGCTACTACCGCATGGTTATGAAGGTCAGGGGCCGGAGCATAGCTCAGCACGATTGGAACGCTTCCTGCAGCTGTGCGCGGAAAACAATGTTCAAGTATGCGTGCCGTCGACGCCAGCGCAGGTGTTCCACATGTTAAGACGTCAGGCAATCCGTCCATTGCGTAAGCCATTGATCGTGATGAGTCCAAAATCTCTCCTCCGTAAGAAGGAGGCGGTCTCAACACTCGAGGAGCTGGCCAATGGACAATTCCAAACGGTGATGCCAGATGTCGGCGGCCTGGATCCACAGAATGTGAAGAAGGTCATTCTGTGCTCCGGAAAGGTCTACTACGATTTAGAAGCCTATCGGATCGAACAGGGCATCGAAGATCGCGCCATTTTGCGCGTCGAACAACTCTATCCGTTCCCCGAAGATGACTTAGTCGAGGCTCTGGCACCCTACGTCAACATGGAAGAGATGGTTTGGTGTCAGGAAGAACCAATGAATCAGGGCGCTTGGTTCCAGAGCCAACACCACATGCTCAATGCCATGTGGAGGCATCTACCGAATAAATTCCTGCGCTACGCAGGACGTCCAGCTGCGGCAACGCCTGCAGCTGGCTACATGGCTTTGCATGTCTCTCAACAACAAGCATTAATACAGGACGCACTGGAAGGGTAATCGTCACCACAAGTGACTCGTTAAGGAAACACAATGGCAATTGAAATTAAAGCTCCCCAATTCCCAGAATCAGTCGAAGAAGGTTCGATCGCAACTTGGCACAAGCAGGTTGGTGAATCAGTGAGCCGGGACGAGCTGATCGTTGATATTGAAACGGATAAGACTGTTTTGGAAGTCGTCGCCGCCGCAGATGGTGTGTTGACAGAAGTGATGAAGCAGGAAGGTGATATCGTTTTGTCACAGGAGCTGATTGGTAAAATTGAAGCTGGTGCTGTTGCTAGCGCCCCGACATCAGCGGCACAGGTTGAAACGACACCTGCTGCGACTGCAACCGATACCGCATTAGCAGCAAATCCTGCCGCTAAGAAGTTGGCTGAAGAAAACAACATCGATCTCTCGAACGTCAAAGGAACCGGGAAAGATGGACGGATTCTGAAGGAAGATGTTCAGAATGCCCTGAGTGCGTCGACTGCTGCGACTAGCGCTGCAGCCGTTCCATCAGCACCAGCGAAACCTGCTGCTCCAGTGCTCACGGGTGAGCGGATTGAGAAGCGTGTTCCAATGACGCGCCTTCGCGCCACCATCGCTAAGCGTTTGCTCGATGCACAACATAATTCAGCCATGTTGACCACCTTTAATGAAGTCAATATGGGTCCATTGATGGAGCTTCGTCAACAATACAAAGACTTGTTTGAGAAGACGCACAATGGGACTCGTCTCGGATTTATGGGATTCTTTGTCAAGGCGGCAGCCGAGGCTTTGAAGCGGTTCCCAGCGGTCAATGCATCCATCGATGGTAATGACATGGTGTATCACGGCTACTACGATATCGGTGTCGCGGTATCGACTGAGCGAGGACTCGTTGTTCCTGTGCTTCGCGATTGTGATCGGATGTCGATTGCGGAAGTCGAAGGCGGTATCAAAGATTATGCCGTCGCTGCGAAAAACGGAAAGCTTGCGATCGAAGACATGACCGGTGGTACGTTTACGATCACTAATGGTGGTGTCTTTGGTTCATTGCTGTCGACACCAATTTTAAACCCACCACAAACCGCAATCCTAGGCATGCACAAGATTCAGGAGCGCCCTATGGCGGTCAAGGGTCAAGTGGTCATCTTGCCAATGATGTATTTGGCGCTTTCGTATGACCACCGCATGATTGACGGTAAAGACGCTGTTCAATTCTTGGTGGCCATCAAAGACATGCTGGAAGATCCAGCTCGTATGCTACTGGACGTGTAATCGGAGATATTTATGAGTCAACAATATGATGTTGTAGTGATTGGTGCAGGTCCAGGAGGTTATGTCGCTGCGATTCGTGCAGCCCAACTGGGTTTTAAGACCGTCTGTATCGAAAAGTGGATTGGTAAAGACGGCAAGCCATCACTCGGTGGAACCTGCCTGAATGTTGGTTGTATCCCGTCAAAAGCACTACTTGAATCGTCTCACAAGTTTGAAGAAGCCTCGCACGATCTCGAATTGCATGGAGTGAACGTTGGTAAGCCGAAGCTTGATGTCGGTGCAATGCTCAAGCGGAAAGACACGATTGTGGGGAATTTGACCGGCGGAATCGGTGGGCTTTTCAAAACCAATGGAGTCACACACCTCGCGGGGACCGGAAAATTACTCCCCAACAAGCAGGTCGAATTTACGGATCACGATGGCAAGACAGAGGTCCTTGAAGCGACGCATGTCATCATTGCAACCGGTTCTGTCCCGGTGAATATCCCTCCGGCACCATTGACCGACGATTTGATCGTTGATTCCACAGGTGCCCTAGAATTTACCAGTGTTCCGAAAAAATTGGGTGTGATCGGTGGTGGTGTGATTGGCCTTGAATTGGGTTCTGTGTGGAACCGGTTGGGATCTGAAGTCACAATTTTTGAAGCCTTGGATGATTTTCTGGCGGTCGCCGATCAACAGATTGCGAAAGAATCACGAAAGATCTTCGCAAAGCAGGGCCTCAACATCTTAACCAGCACCTTAGTCAAGGGCACGGAAGTCAAAGGTAAGAAGATCACTGTGACCTTCGACACTAAAGAGGGATCGCAGACCGATACCTTTGACAAGTTGATCGTTGCTGTCGGCCGGAAGCCCTACACCGATGGGCTGCTTGCTGATGGTTGTGGCGTGACACAAGATGAGCGTGGCTTTATCGAAGTCAATGATGTGTGTGAGACCGCAGTCCCTGGTGTTTATGCAATCGGCGATGTCGTTCGAGGACCGATGCTGGCCCACAAAGGGTCCGAGGAAGGGGTGATGGTTGCCGAGCGGATCGCAGGGAAGCACGCCCAGGTCAACTATGACACCGTGCCCTCAGTGATCTACACCCATCCAGAGGTGTCCTGGGTTGGTCAAACGGAAGAACAATTGAAACAAGAAGGCGTGAGTTATAACGTCGGCGTCTTCCCATTCGCGGCCTCTGGCCGAGCGATGGCTGCGAATGAGACAGCCGGAATGGTCAAGATGATCGCGGACAAGGAAACAGACCGCATCTTGGGTGTTCATATTGTTGGACCGACGGCAGGTGACATGGTGGCGCAAGCCGTGATTGCCATGGAATTTGGTTCTTCTGCTGAAGATATCGCGATGACCATGTTTGCCCATCCAACGGTGTCAGAAGCCCTGCATGAGGCAGCACTGGCTGTGCATGGGCACGCGATCCATATTGCGAACAAGCGCAAGCGCGCTTGATCGTGAGCAGGGCATCAGTACCGCTGATGCTCTGATTGCTATGCGGCCGACCACAAGTCGGCTTTCTATTGACCTGAGAAATAAGTGACGTAAAGGGTATGAATCTTCACGAATATCAGGGTAAAGCTTTATTCCGTGAGTACGGTTTGCCAGTTTCATCTGGCGTGGCGTGTGATACCACGGATGAAGTTCTTGCCGCAGCAAAACAAATTGGTGGTGACATGTGGGTTGTGAAAGCCCAGGTGCACGCAGGTGGCCGTGGTAAGGCCGGTGGTGTGAAATTAGTGAAAACAGAGGCGGAAATCCGCGAGTTCTGTGATCGTCTGATTGGCACCCGCTTGGTAACCTATCAAACAGATGCGCATGGACAGCCTGTTTCAAAAATCTTAATTGAGTCTTGTACAGATATCGCAAACGAGCTGTATTTGGGCGCTGTTGTTGACCGATCGACGCGTCGGATCGTGTTTATGGCGTCAACAGAAGGCGGCGTTGAAATTGAGAAAGTCGCTGAAGAGACCCCTGAAAAAATCCTCAAAGCAGCGATTGATCCCTTGGTAGGTCCGCAGCCTTATCAGGCGCGCCAGATGGGCTTCAAATTAGGTTTAAACGCAACACAGCTGAAGCAATTTACTCAAATTTTCATGGGCTTAGCGAAGCTATTTGATGAAAAAGATGTGGCGTTGATCGAAGTCAATCCACTGGTCATTACTGATGAAGGGAATTTGCATTGCTTGGATGCCAAGGTCGTGGTTGATTCCAATGCGATGTACCGTCATCCCGAACTGGGTGCGATGCATGATCCTTCACAGGAAGATGAGCGCGAAGCACAGGCCGCGAAATGGGAACTGAACTATGTTGCGCTCGATGGCAACATTGGTTGCATGGTCAATGGTGCCGGTCTAGCAATGGGCACCATGGACACCGTGAAGCTACACGGTGGATCGCCTGCGAACTTCCTTGATGTGGGTGGTGGTGCAACGAAAGAACGTGTTGCTGAAGCCTTCAAGATCATTCTGTCTGACGCCAATGTGAAAGCCGTATTCGTGAATATCTTTGGTGGGATCGTCCGTTGCGACATGATTGCTGAAGGCATCATTGGTGCTGTGGAAGAAGTCGGTGTTGAAGTCCCGGTCGTCGTTCGCCTGGAAGGGAACAGTGCGGATAAAGGCGCGGAAATTTTAAGTCAATCGGATCTGAATATTATTGCGGGTGAAAGTCTGACTGATGCGGCCCAAAAAGTTGTTGCAGCAGCAGGAGGTGTCGCATGAGTATCCTGATCAACAAAAACACCAAAGTGATTTGCCAGGGCTTTACTGGAAAAAATGGAACCTTTCACTCCGAACAAGCCATCGCCTACGGGACCAAAATGGTCGGTGGTGTGACGCCTGGAAAAGGTGGNACTGAACATTTGGGACTGCCGGTATTCAATACCGTGGCTGACGCCGTGCAAGCAACAGGAGCTGATGCCTCTGTGATCTATGTCCCTGCGCCTTTTGTCATGGATTCCATTATGGAAGCGCTGGATGCGGGAATCCAAATCATCGTGTGTATCACTGAAGGCGTACCGACGTTGGATATGTTGAAGTGCAAAGTCGCATGCGATAACGCGGGTGTGGTTCTGATTGGACCGAATTGCCCAGGCGTGATTACGCCAGACGAATGTAAGATTGGGATTATGCCCGGCCACATTCACAAGAAGGGTCGGGTGGGGATCGTCTCTCGATCAGGCACCCTGACCTATGAAGCCGTGAAACAAACAACGGACATGGGCTTTGGTCAGTCGACTTGCGTTGGTATTGGCGGCGATCCGATCCCAGGATCGAATTTCATCGATATTCTGGCGCGTTTCCAAGAAGATCCCGAAACAGAAGCAATCGTGATGATCGGCGAAATTGGTGGAACAGCAGAAGAAGAGGCCGCTGAATTCATCAAGCATCATGTCACCAAGCCTGTCGTGAGCTACATCGCAGGCGTCACGGCACCTGCTGGCAAGCGAATGGGCCATGCCGGAGCAATCATCTCTGGAGGCAAGGGTACGGCTGCTGAGAAATTTGCAGCACTCGAAGCCGCTGGTGTGAAGGTGACTCGCAATCTTGCTGAAATCGGTTCGACGTTGAAAGAAGCGACTGGTTGGTAAGCTGTGATTCCGATCATTGATCGGTGAACACGAAAAGCCCCGCGGGAGAACCCCTCGGGGCTTTTTTGATCTTGGATTTTTGAAAAACGTCCCTATCTAGTCAACACTCATTCATGACCCAAACAGTGATTAGGAAGATGACTGCAAACGAAGAAACCTTAGGATTCCAAACGGAAGTCAAACAACTGCTGCACCTGATGGTGCATTCCCTGTATTCAAACCGCGAAATCTTTTTGCGAGAGTTGATTTCGAACGCCAACGATGCCTGCGATAAGCTGCGATTTTTAGCGTTGGATGCTCCAGATCTCATGGAAGCCGATGCCGAAATGAGTGTCCGTATTTCGGTTGACCCAGAAAGTAAAGAGCTGGTGATTAGCGATAACGGAATCGGAATGACACGCGATGATGTGATTTCGAATCTTGGAACCATTGCAAAATCCGGAACTGCCGAGTTCATCAAGAATTTATCCGGTGATTCAAAACAGGATGCCAACTTAATTGGGCAATTTGGTGTTGGATTCTATTCAGCGTTTATTGTTGCTGATCGTGTTGTCGTGAGAACGCGCCGGGCCGGTAATGATGCGGCAGATGCAGTGGAGTGGTCTTCTGATGGCGACGGTCAATACACGATTAAAACCATCGAGAAAGCTGAGCGTGGTACTGAGATCCGCCTCACTCTGAAAGAAGATGCCAGCGAGTTCGGCGAGACCTATCGGATCCGTCATTTGGTGACCAAATACTCGGATCATGTCTCGATTCCTGTGTATCTGAAAAACGACGTCGAGAAGGATGATGAGTCTGAGGCGAAGTCTGAATGGGACCAGGTCAATCAGGCGACAGCGCTCTGGACACGTCCGCGGACTGAGATTACCGATGAAGAATATACGGAGTTTTATAAGCACGTCGCTCATGACTTCGAAGACCCAATGACCTGGAGCCACCACAAGGTCGAGGGTAAGAGCGAATATACCGGTTTGTTATACGTTCCTGCGCGTGCCCCTTATGATTTGTGGAATCGCGAGAGCCCACGTGGGCTGAAGTTGTATGTACAACGCGTATTCATCATGGATCGGGCCGAGGAATTCTTGCCACTGTATTTGCGATTCATTCGCGGGGTTGTCGATTCCTCAGACCTAAGCCTCAATGTTTCTCGCGAAATTCTTCAGAAAGACGCTCGGGTTGAAGCGATGAAGTCGGCGGTGACTCGTCGTGCTCTCGATATGCTGGCGAAGCTTGCGAAAGACGATTCGGAAAAGTATCAGAAGTTCTGGGAAATGTTCGGTGAGTGCCTGAAAGAAGGTCCGGCTGAGGATCATCAAAACAAGGAGCGGATCACCAAGCTGCTGCGATTCGCATCGACTCACGCCAGCACGCCTGCGCAAAATGTTGGTGTTGAAGATTACATCGCACGAATGGTCGATGGGCAGAAAGATATTTACTACCTAGTCGCTGAATCTCATACCAATGCGTTGGGTTCACCCTACCTTGAAGCCTTCAAAAAGCGCGGGATTGAAGTCTTGGTTCTTTCAGATCGCATCGATGAATGGTTGATGGGGCATCTGCAGGAATACAAAGATCATCAATTTGTGGATGTGACTCGCGACGGGCTCGAACTTCCGGGTGAAGGGAAGGACGAGAAGAAAGAGCAGAAGAAAGAATCGAAAGAGCATAAGGCGCTGATTAAACGGATGAAAGAGGCGCTCACGGAGCAAGTTGAAGACGTTAAACCCTCGGTTCGTCTGACCGATTCTGCGGCCGTTTTAGTCCTCACCGAACATGATATGGGGCCACAAATGCGTCAGATCATGGAGGCTGCCGGACAGGCCATGCCTGTTTCAAAGCCGATTCTTGAGATCAACACTGACCATAGTCTGTTAATGCGGTTAGAATCAGAGGCAGATGAGGGCCGCTTTAAGGAGCTGGCTCGACTGGTCTTTGATCATGCGCAGCTTGGAGCCGAAGGAAAGCTTGATGATGCGCCTGGTTATCTCAAACGGGTGAATGCATTATTAACCGAGTTATCAGTCTAACGGGTCTAGCGATTGGGTTTGTTTTCAGCCTGTCGCTAACTGCCTGTGCGGTGCCGATTAAAGCACCGCCAGAGGTGAAAAATCTGGCGAAGAGTGATACTGCCTTCTTTGTGGAGGCGGTCCGCTCTGAGCTCGACCAGAACCTCAGCCTACTGTTGATCAAACTGTACCGACGAAATCCCGTTCAATTACCGAAAAGCTTGAGTATCGACGTGCGGGTGGAACAACTGAAGGCGCCGCGACTGAACTTGCAGGAGTTTGCAAATCCAAAGCCTGACGAGTTGGTTCGCATGGCCTTTCGCGAGGACTTCGCAGGCGATCGCGTCTATGCGTTCGTTGCTGGCCTGCAGTCAATGGTCAATCATGCATTCGATCATCGGCGAGAATATTTGCTGCTTGATGATTTACCGACGCCTCAGTTTGTCTATAACTCGGCGCGTAATCTCGAAACGGCAGCCTATCTGTTAAGAACACAGCGCAATGCAGGTGGACAACCCTATTTGTTCGCCGACGGCATCCAAGATGAGATTCTTAACGCGTCTTACTCACAGCTCATGGGTGAAATGATCGGCCTTCAGGATGCGTTGGCGACGGCGCTTGCCAAGAAAGATCAAAGAACCCTCAATGCTGTGGCGCGAGGAGCCGCCTCCTTCGTCTTTCTGCCAGTGGGATTCTGAGGTCAATCACTTAAGAGAGCAGTACCATCTCCCGTGCTTCTGGCCAAAGCTCCAGCACTTCTTGGTAAATCTCAGGACCTGATGCAAAGGTAATTTGAGGCGTCTGCCGCCATTGCGGGCTGGCAAGGTAGTCACTGGCGACCGCTCCTGCCTCATGGGCGATCAAAAGCCCAGCAATTGAGTCCCAAGGCTTCAGATGTTGATCAAATAGGACATCGAGACGACCGCAAGCCAAGTCACAAAGCATCAATGCCGCAGCGCCTGGTTGCCTCAGAATGGCGCCTCGTTTCAGTGCAACGGTGATTCGCCCAGCGAGTTCGTCAGCCGTCAGTTTGGAACTATGGCAAATGCCCACAAGACCCGTTGCAAAGCTCTCACGCCAGGACGGATTGAGTGTTTCCCCGTTGCAAAACGCGCCTTTGCCTTGGCTAGCCTCGTATAACTCATCGCGTGTTGGATCATAAATCCAGCCTCCCACGACGGTTTCCTGTTCGACCAAGGCTAAGGTCGTGCAAAAATACGGAAGACCACGAATGAAATTGGTGGTGCCATCAATCGGATCAATGACCCATTGGCGCTCATTTTTGACCTCGACGGATTCTTCACCTAAAAAGCCGTCGTTCGGAAAATGTCGCTTGAGGTAGTCAATCATCACGGTTTCGACGGTTCGGTCGGCTTCGCTCACGTAGTCCTGCGGGCCTTTAAGATCAATGGTTAACTGATCTCTCTGATGAAAAAACTCGAGCGCCTTCAGGCCTCCAATACGGCATGCGTCTCTCGCGATATCAGACGTATTCATTAAAATCCCCTACACTCAGCTTTTCACACAACAAAGAATTTTCGTGACAGCAATCTCAGATAACAGCAAACAAAGCATTCAAGCGCTCTACACTGATTTTTTAAAGGCCAAAGGTCTGAAGCCGCGCCTCGGTCAGAAGCAGATGATTGCGGAAGTCGCGCGTATTCTAACAAGAATCGGCGACACTGAGTCCGCTCCGATTGGCTTTATCGAAGCAGGAACAGGAACTGGGAAAACGCTTGCTTATCTGGTGGGAGCATTGCCTTATGCCATGGCTCGCGAAATGCCGTTGGTCATCTCCACGGCAACCGTGTCATTGCAAACGCAATTAATCGAAAAAGATATTCCCGACCTCATTGAAGCAACAGATCTCATGTTAACCGTAGCCCTGGCGAAAGGTCGGCGGCGATATTTGTGCCCCATTCGGCTTGAGGCCGCACTTGAGACTTTGACTGAGGGTCAGGCGATCTATCCTGATGAACTGACCTTGGTTCTCGATTCAGATGATCGAGAAGTGGTGTCTGACTTAGCCAAGGCCTGGGCGCAGGGACAGTGGGCTGGTGATATGGACCAAATTCCACAAGTGATTTCAGAGTCTGTCAAAACAGCTATCACCACAGATCATCGGCGTTGTCAGGGAAGGTCTTGCCGCCATTTTCATGTCTGTCCGTATTTCAATGAACGGGAATCTTGGTTGGACGCGGACCTTTTAGTGATTAATCATGATTTATTGATGTCCGATTTAAAACTTGGTGGTGGCGTCATCCTTCCACCACTGGAGCGAATGATTTTAATCATCGATGAGGCTCATCAGCTCGCGCGAGTGGCCTCGGATCAATTTACCGCTCATTGTCGGATTGCTCAAAGCTTGGGCGCTATTAAAACCATAGATCGGGTCATCAACACATTGAAGGGGCTATTGCCGACCGAGCATCGTCTATCAAATGATCTCGAGCGCCTGAATCAACCATTGGAGGGATTTGGTCATCTTCTGGCGAATTGGGGCAAGGCGAGCTTGGAACGGTTGAAGGCGTATCCAGACACCGCCTACGTGTTTCAAAACGGTGGTTCAAGGTATCGGCTGACACTCGCTGAATGCTTTTCTGTGGAGACTGATGGGTTTGAACCCATGACAACCACCCTAGGACGCATCCAAAAAGTTCGTGATTGGCTGAAATCGTTGGTCTCACAGGGAGATCAGGAATTGATGCCTGAAACAGATGCCGAGTTACTCTCTGAACAAATTTCAATGGCTCTTGGGCGATTGGAGTCCATTCCCGAACTGGTGGTGGCATTTTCCAACGATGCAATGGACAGTGGTGATGCGCGTTGGCTGAGAATTGGGCAGGACGTTCGATATGCCACACCAGATGATCCAACAGATCTCGAATTTTGGGTCAGTCCCATGGAGCCAGCAGGCGCCCTATCTGATGCGCTTTGGGGTCGCATCGGGGCTTGTATTTTAACGTCAGCGACACTTGCACATCATGGTGAATTTGTGATTCCAGCCGGAACGCTCGGATTGCCAGTGAATTCTGGTCTTGTCGTTGCAGGAGCGTTTCATTATCAGTCTCAAGGGCGATTGGTGATTTCGCGATTTGCAGGTGATCCTCGGGATGACCGCGCACATGCCCAGCGGATTGCCGATTATTTAGCGACACGTATCGATCAGAACATTGGCATGTTGGTGTTATTTACCAGTTGGCGCTTGTGTTTTCAGGTTGAGGAATTACTCGATGCAGCTGTCCGTGAGGTGACCTTGGTTCAAGGTCAAAAGCCAATGGCTGCGCTATTAAATGATCATGAGTTACGACGGAAACAAGGCCAGATATCCATGATTTTTGGACTTCAGAGTATGGCTGAGGGACTGGATTTACCCGGAGATTTGGCGAACGAAGTGGTCATTACCCGTCTCCCATTTCAGCCACCTGACGATCCGAGAGAGGCAACACTTGCCGAATATTTGAAGAATCAAGGCCGCGATCCATTTCGCGAATTATCGTTGCCTGCAGCCACCATCAGATTGCGTCAGGCGGTGGGCCGATTGATCCGCTCGGAATCAGACACAGGTCAAGTTACAATGCTGGATCGCCGTTTGGTGAATACCCGTTGGGGTCAAACCCTGTTAAAAGAATTGCCTGCTTTTGAATTTGTTGAGGAATAAGGTTTATGTCACAAGTTGCTATTGTCGCTGCCAAGCGGACAGCTGTTGGAAGTTTCGCCGGTGCGCTGGCGTCCGTGTCTGCGGATGAATTAGGCGCGACAGTCATTCGTCAATTACTGGCTGACACAGGAGTCGCTGCGGATCAGGTCTCTGAGGTGATCTTGGGTCAGGTATTGACCGCAGGGCAAGGTCAAAACCCCGCCCGTAAAGCCACGATCAACGCAGGTCTTCCCGAGACTTGCCCCGCAATGACGATTAACAAAGTGTGTGGATCAGGGCTCAAAGCCGTCAGTTTGGGTGTGCAGGCGATTTTGTTGGGTGATGCAGAGATTGTGATTGCCGGCGGACAAGAAAATATGAGTCAGTCAGGTCACGTCCTGCTGGGTTCCCGAGATGGATTCCGCATGGGCAATGCATCGTTGATCGACACCATGTTGAAGGATGGTTTAACCGACACCTTTGGTGGCTATCACATGGGAACGACTGCTGAGAATGTGGCGAAAAAGTACGCGATTACTCGTGAGGAGCAAGATGCGTTTGCCGCTGAATCGCAACAAAAAGCGTCCAAAGCACGTGCCGAAGGGCGGTTTGACGACGAGATCGTTCCAGTGTTGGTTCCACAACGAAAGAAAGATCCCATTGAATTTAAGGTGGATGAGTTTATTCGTGACGGTGTGACTGCAGAGGCACTGGGAAAACTTCGTCCAGCATTTGACAAAGAAGGCACTGTGACCGCGGGAAATGCATCAGGAATTAACGATGGGGCAGCTGCCGTGATGCTGATGTCGGTTGATCGAGCTGAGGCTCTGGGTTTACCGATTTTAGCAAAAGTGAAAGCCTATGCATCGGCAGGTGTTGATCCCGAAATTATGGGAACAGGCCCGATCCCAGCAACACAGCATTGCTTGAAAAAAGCCGGCTGGACCCACGAAGATCTGGATCTTGTAGAAGCCAATGAGGCGTTTGCTGCTCAGGCCATCGGTGTCAATAAGGGCCTTGGTTGGGATACCTCAAAGGTGAATGTGAATGGTGGAGCAATTGCGATTGGTCACCCCATTGGCGCTTCTGGATGTCGTGTATTCGTGAGTCTGATTCACGAGATGATTAAACGCGACGCACACAAAGGATTGGCCACCTTGTGTATTGGTGGCGGCCAGGGTGTTGCGTTGGCGATCGAACGTTAATTCACACTGGTTTGAATCCCTCGTGTAAACTTGTCGTTTAGACAACAAGTTGCGAGGGATCATGACTGATACGACTACCGCCTGGGATGTGAATGAGTTTGTTGTTGCGCCAGAAGAGGGCAAGACACGATTTCACGACCTAGAGCTGCCGAAAGCGCTAATGCATGCGATTGCGGATTTGGGTTTCCGTTATGCAAGTCCGATCCAAAGCGAGTCATTGCCTGTGGTCCTCGATGGGGATGATATTGTTGCTAAAGCGCAGACAGGTACTGGCAAAACAGCAGCGTTCCTGATTTCGATGATCGATACCTTTTTGCGTGAACCGATAGACGGTAAACGACGCACCGGCACGCCTCGAGCGTTAATCCTCGCTCCCACCCGCGAACTCGTCGTGCAAATCGCCAAAGATGCAGAGGATCTCTGCAAATATACGCGTTTGTCGGTTGTTTCCATTGTTGGTGGGATGGACTATCAAAAACAGCGAGATGATTTACGACAGTCGCCTTGCGACATCATGGTGGCGACACCCGGCCGATTGATTGATTTCTTGGGCCAAAATGAAATCAATCTACGAAAAATTGAGGTACTGGTTCTTGATGAGGCAGACCGCATGCTGGACATGGGCTTTATGCCTGATGTGCGTCGGATTGTTCGGGCTTGTCCACGAAGGGAATCGAGGCAGACACTGCTGTTTTCAGCAACCTTTACACCGCAGATTGTTGAGTTATCCGAGCGCTGGACATTCGAGCCAGTTCGTATCGAGATTGAACCTGAGCATGTGACCACCGAGACCGTCGAGCAAATCGTCTACATTACAACTGCAGATACCAAATATCAGCTTCTGAAAAACGTGATCCATACGCGTGATTTGCATAAGGTCATGGTGTTTGCGAATCGACGTGATCTGTGTCGCGATCTCGTTGATCGATTGACCAAGGATGGCATTGATGCGGCGCTCTTGAGTGGTGAGGTTCCTCAGCGTAAGCGGATTCAGACATTAGATCGCTTTAAAGAAGGGAAGACTCGAATTTTGGTGGCGACGGATGTCGCCGGTCGTGGTATTCACATTGACGGTGTCGGTCATGTGATCAATTACACGCTTCCAGAAGATGCAGAGGATTATGTGCACCGCATCGGCCGTACTGGGCGCGCAGGTGCTGAAGGAACATCGATTAGTTTTGCCTGTGAGGATGATTCATTCCTATTGCCAGAAATCGAAGAATTCATCGGACGAAAATTACCCTGTGAGCAAGCACCTGAGTCGCTATTAGAGGGTTCTCATGGCGAATCCGTCGCCTGAATGGCGAACTCCTTACACATCACTGAGTGAAGACATCTTTTATGCGAGGGTGTCTCCTCAACCGCTGCTCAATCCGCGTTGGGTTGATGTCAACCAAGCGCTGGTTTCCGAACTCGACAGCCTGATTGACTTCGATCAGCAAGACACTTTAAGAGCGTTCTCTGGCGGGCATCCCCTCCATGATTGGCAACCATTGGCACAGGTGTATAGCGGTCATCAATTTGGCCAATGGGCAGGGCAGTTAGGTGATGGCCGCGGCCTCTACCTAGGGGTTTCCGGTGGTTATGAGTGGCACTTAAAAGGGGCCGGTCACACGCCGTACTCGCGATTTGGAGACGGGCGGTCGGTGTTGCGTAGTGCGATCCGCGAGTATCTCGGTTCTGAGTACATTCATGCCCTTGGTATTCCAACAACGCGTGCACTTGCCGTTGTTGCCTCCGATACCCCTGTTCAAAGGGAGACAACCGAGACGGGTGCAACTCTGATGCGATTAGCCAAGAGTCACCTGCGCATCGGACATTTTGAACATTTTTATCACCGTCATTCGCATCAACATCTGCGTGAGATCGCTGAGTTTGCCATTGAGCAATTAGACCCTGATCTGTCAGGCGCTCCCGATCGGATGGAGGTCGCTTTTACACGCTACGTTGAGCGCTCAGCAAAGCTTGTCGCGGGCTGGATGGCGGTTGGCTTTGTCCATGGTGTGATGAATACGGACAACACCGCTTTGTCGGGCGAAACTCTCGACTACGGTCCTTACGGATTTGTCATGGCCTATCGTCAGGACTATGTCATCAATCACACCGATCAGACAGGTCGATATGCTTTTGGGCAGCAGCCAAGAGTGATGCACTGGAACCTGGCCTGTCTGGCTGAAACCTTGACTCCCTTTGTGGACGTGGAGACGCTCGGACAGATTCTGAATGATTTCCCAGCACAGTATCATCAAGCATTTCGATCTGAAATGGGCAGGCGATTAGCGATCGAACCAGAAAATGAACAGTTACCTAGCCTGATTGAGGCGATTCAGAGGCTGTGGGGGAATGCTGGAATGCATTATCCAGAGGTATTTGTACATCTATTGGATGACAGTTTTGTTGGTCTGTCAGAGACCTCAGGAGTTATTCAGTCCTTGGATGAGTTACGTCGGCTGTGGAGCAAAGAAACAAGCTCTAGTCTGCTGAATCTTGCGCGGAGTCAGTCGCCCAGTTGGATGTTGAGCCACTGGTTATTGGATCGTGTGATTCAACATGC
>JGI10211J34971_10001414_pt1 | contig 19847 bp, 22 predicted proteins | sample Etolagsediment_FD_34971 | JGI IMG/M metagenome (IMG submission 34971)
GATGTAGTTACTGCGCCATACCCGAAAAAGACTATTGCTTGGGAAAAGATCAAGAAAGCTGTAGAATTGGGTAAAGCCGACGAAAATCCATTCTACCTTGATTATTACTCAGCAGATTTTGTATTCAATCCAGTTCGCAACATCAAGTCATTTCGTATTGATGAACCAGTCGAAGTTTCAGAAGCTGGTACTGGTTTTATGTTAATTCCTCGGGCTACATTCGAAAAATATGAAAAAGAATATCCTGAGTTCAAGTACAAACCAGACCACGTTCGAACTCAAAACTTCGACGGATCTCGTGACATCATGGCTTATTTCGATTGTCAAATTGACCCAGAGTCCAAGCGCTATCTTTCCGAAGATTACTTCTTCTGCTATAATGCTCGTAAAGTTGGAATGAAAGTTTGGATGTGCCCTTGGATGGAACTTCAACACGTTGGATCATACATTTTCAAGGGGCATATGGGAGCCATTGCATCTCTTGGAGCTTCTCCAACGGCAGATGCATCCTCAAATAAAAAGTCTTACGACGGCAAAAAGTCGTTGACAAATCGCCGTAAACGGAATAAAATAAACCGATAACCACCCACAAAGGAGTATATAATGAAATTTTCTGAACGCACCCTTACTATTTTGAAAAGCTTTTCGACTATCAACAAATCAATTCTGATGTCCGAAGGTAATGTTCTTAGAACGATCACACCTGAAAAAACACTGGTCGCAATTGCAACTATTCCAGACGAAATTCCATCTGAAGCTTGCATCTACGACCTATCGCGTTTCCTGTCGATTGTTGGTCTTTATGACAATCCTGATGTCGAGTTTCATGATAAGTATTTTACCATCTCAGAAGACCGTCGCAAGACTAAATACGTCTTTGCTGATGTGTCGATGATTCATACGCCGCCAAATAAAGAAATCAAGATCCCATCAAAAGATGTTGAGATCACAGTATCTTGGGAAGACATGCAGTCTGTACTCAAAGCTGCTGGTGTTCTTCAGTTCGGTGAAGTTGCTTTTGTTGGTGAAGAAGGCAAATGCTATCTTCGAGCAGTCGATAGTGCCAATCCAACCGCGGATACTTTTGGTGTAGAAATCGGTGAAACAGCGGATGAATTTACCATCATTGTCAAGACTGACAATCTCAAACTTCTGCCTGGAGACTATCACGTAACTCTTTGCGCCAAGGGTATTTCTGAGTTCAAAGGTGACGATGTAACATATTTTGTCGGCATCGATACAAAATCTACCTTCAAAAAAGGAGACTAATGTGACTCAAGAAGCTGAACAACAAGAAGGTATCTCACTTAATGATCTCGCACTTATGGTCAACATTATTGATACGTGTACTAAAAGAGGTTCTTTTGAAGGTAGTGAGCTTGCAACAGTTGGCACTATTCGAGACAAGATTGAAACCTTCGTAAAAGCAAATATGCCAAAAGAGGAAGAAACAGAAACCACTGAAGAAACACCTGCTGAATAATCTTATTTACTATATTATGGAGTCGTGATGACTATTGATTATAAAACTGATGAAGTGTTGTGGGTAGAGAAGTATCGTCCTCGTGTTATTGAAGATACTATTCTACCTCAACGCACCAAAAATACATTCAAGAAGTTTGTAGCAGATGGAAGTGTTCCAAACTTATTGCTAGCAGGGGGTCCTGGTGTTGGTAAAACTACCATCGCCAAGGCCATGCTAGAAGAACTTGGCTGTGATTACATCGTAAAGAACGGTTCATTGAATGTCGGTATTGATACACTCCGATATGAAATCTCAAGTTTCGCATCTGCTGTTTCATTTTCTGGTGGACGTAAATATGTAATCTTCGACGAAGCCGATTATCTGAATGCAGCGAATGTTCAACCTGCTCTTCGTAACTTTATCGAAGAATACTCGAAAAACTGCGGTTTCATCTTTACCTGTAACTTCAAGAATCGAATGATTGAACCGCTTCGTTCTCGACTTTCCGAAGTTGACTTCAGCATCGAAAACGGGGACAAGCCGAAACTCGCAGCTCAATTCTTCAAGCGTGTGATTGCAATTCTCAACAATGAAAATGTTGACTACGATCAAAAAGTTGTTGCAAAAGTCATTGAACGCCACTTTCCAGATTTTCGTCGAGTACTGACTGAGTTGCAGTCTTATGCTGCTTCTGGTAGTATCGACGAGGGTATCTTCGTCAATCTAAAACAGGAAAGTATCGACGAACTTTTTGTACTTCTCAAGAACAAGAACTTTACCGAGATGCGCAAGTGGGTCGCTGCGAATAGTGATCAAGACATGAATGAAATGTTCCGCCGTATCTATGATGCTGCAACTGACAAGATTGAACACAAAAGTATGCCTGGGTTCTGTGTAACGTTGGCGGACTATATGTACAAGGCAAACTTTGTGGCTGATGCTGAAATCAATTTGGTCGCATTCTTGACCGAAATCCTCATCGAGTGTTCGTTCAAGTAATATGTTCTTTCGTGATCAAAAAGTGAAATGCGTATTCTGTCAAAGAAAGACCAGAAAGAAAAAAGCATTCACGATCAACATGAATACTGCCGAGGGCATGCATAAAACTTACGCGTGCCCTCCATGCGCTCAAGAATTTGATGAATTAGCTGAATACGTGGAGAAAGATATTGACAAAAGAACATACACCATTTGACTTCATGAATGCTGTATCTCACAGCAAGAAAGATCTGATTGGAGAATCAGAACACCCAGAAATGACTGAAAAAGAATACAACGCCTACATCGTAAATCGTGGTTTTTCTTTCTTTGACGACACAATATTGCACGCGAACGAGATGAATCAAAGAGCTCACTTGTTTCCACGTGCACAGTTTGATTATTACCGATCTGTTCTTCGTCCACGCAAACGGTTCTCAAAATGGCACAAAGCCGATAAAGACAAGGACCTTGATACCATTCAACATGTATATTCTTGCAATCGTACTGTTGCCAAGCTTTTTCTCAAAGCTCTATCAAAAGAAGATCTGAAGAAGGTCCATGCCAAAATGGAAACTGGCGGTGTCAATAAGTGATTTTATAAATATCAACGTGTAATCTCTATGAAGAAAACACCATGAATAACAATAAAAATAAAGGTGAAACGCGTTATGGGAACAGATATTTTCAGAGGAGTCGGAGTAGAGATCCGACTACCCGAACCTGACAATTTTCTAAAGGTCAAAGAGACACTTACACGCATTGGAATTGCTTCTCGAAAAGACCGAAAACTCTATCAATCTTGTCATATCTTACACAAGCAAGGTCGGTATGCAATTCTTCATTTCAAAGAGTTATTCATACTTGACGGTAAAGAAAATACGTTTGCGTATGAAGATAAAGCAAGACGAAATACAATTGTAAATCTACTTGAAGAGTGGGGTCTAATTGAAGTCATTCAATCTTCGAAGGTTCAAGATCCAATTGCTCCTCTCAATCAAATCAAGGTACTTTCTCACAAAGAAAAAGGTACCTGGGAACTCTGTGCTAAATACAACATAGGAACACGTAAATAATGACACCATCTTTGAAAGTCTATAAGACAAATGATTATGCTGAAATTCCACAATTTGCAACTCAAGGATCGGCTTGCTTTGACTTGAAAGCTTGCTTCACTCCAAATACAAAGGTCAAAACATATAATCCTTGGAATAAAGAAGTCGAGGTTCCAGTCAAGAACTACGGCGGGAAACTCGGTATTCAGGTGCATCCTGGTTATCGAGTCATGATGCCAACAGGTCTGATCTTTGATATTGAACCAGATCACGTACTCAAGGTTTATGCGCGGTCAGGAACTGCTTTGAAGAAAGGTCTGATGCTAGCAAATGGTGTCGGTGTAGTTGACAGTGACTTCATTCACGAAACACACGTATTACTTTATAACACATCAGATGGGCCTATCACAATTACTCAAGGTGATCGTATCGCTCAAGCAATGTTAGAAAGAACAAACTACTACATCTTTGAAGAGATTTCTGAGGCGCCCACTCAGAAAACGGACCGCGAAGGCGGTTTCGGAAGTACTGGCGAATAGGAGTTTCGCAATGGTATGCGTTACTCCAATACTTTACACACAACACAGGAGAACTACAATGACTAACAAGAACCCTTTTGAAATTAGAGCAGATATGCTTAAGCTTGCTAAAGATTACATGGATGCGCAACACAATTTAAATGTGCAGCTTATGAATGATATGTACGAGCAAGGTAAAAAAACATACGAAGAGGTCCAAGAAGCTTATAAGATGTATTCTATGGATGAGTTAATGGCAAAAGCGAAAGAAATGTATTCATTCGTTTCCAAAAAGGATTGATACATGACAGAGAAACATCACGTTCCAAAGGATGTTTCTGACAGGATCGCGTTGGGCTTCACAAAGGCCCTTCGCTTTGTTGCAGATACATTTTTCAAAAAAAGATATGGACATCGTGCTGTGGTTCTAGAAACTGTAGCTGCAGTTCCAGGAATGGTTGCAGGAGCTGGATTACATCTGAAGTCTCTTCGCCGTATGGAAGATGACCGCGGTTGGATCAAAGAACTACTCGATGAAGCAGATAACGAACGCATGCACCTCATGACGTTTGTCGAATTAGCAAAACCAAATTTACTTGAGCGTCTTATCATATTGATAGCCCAAGCATTTTTTGTAGCATTTTACGCAATCATATACTTTTTCTTTCCAAAGACTGCACATCGTATCATTGGTTACTTCGAAGAAGAGGCTGTCCGTTCATACACCGAGTTTCTTTCTGAAATTGACAGTGGCAAGATCGAGAACGTTCCTGCTCCGCAGATTGCGATTGATTATTGGAAATTACCGAAAGACGCAACACTACGTGATGTAGTAATTGTAGTAAGAGAAGATGAAGCTGGACATAGGGATAGAAATCATGAAATGGCTGATGAACTTAATGAGCAATAAAACCGTAGATCGTAGTGAGCATCGAGCTTACACGATTCATTATGAAGATCTTTGCATGTGAGGTGCTATGAGTCCGAACAAAACTTTCAGGCTTGACATTAATGATATTGAACTCATCAAAAACGCCTTGAGAAGCGAATTGAAAAAACTCGCTGATCACAAATTGATGTATTCCGAAAGTATCATGAGAGATGAACTTTCGATACAAAGAACCGAGAACAAAATGCGAAAAATACATGACCTTCTTGGTAAAATACACAATCAAAAGGTGTGGTATCGCCCAAAAAATTACGTAGGGGGTTGACATTTTCTCAAAGATGATTATATAAATACTACGAGAACGCCGATAGGGTTCTCAATTACTCGCCGGTCAAATGACGGCATAATATAAACTCGCTTAAACAAGGAGACAAGACATGAATACACGTAGATTTAATACAGACCTTCTCAACGATCCATTTTTCATTGGATTTGATAGTCTGATCAATAAGTTGCAAAATACTGGAACTGCAACAAATTATCCTCCATACAATCTCATCAAAACTGGAGACGACTCGTATTTGATTGAGCTCGCTGTCGCTGGTTTTGATGAAGAAGACTTTGACATCGAACTTCACGATGGAGTTCTGACTATTCAAGCAGAAGTAAAAGAAGCTGATGAAGTTCCTGACTATCTGCATCGCGGCATCGCAGCAAGAAGTTTTGTTCGCAAGTTTACTCTCGCGGATACCATTCAAGTCGAAGGTGTGTCACTTCATCAGGGCATGCTGACGGTGCGACTTCAGAATGTCATCCCAGAAGAGAAGAAACCGAAAAAGATACCGATTGGACGGCAGTTGGATGCTGAGTTGCTCACAGAGTCAACCAGTTGATCGGTAGTCAACACTAACCTACTTTTGGTAGTATCCTATATCAAACATCAAGAGTCAACTGGTGGTCAGCTGGTTGACTCTTTTAGTTTATAGCGTTAGATAAACCGAATGTTCCAGAACGGCTTCCACCAGAACCGAATACATTTGTACTGGTAACATTTGGCCCGCCTTGTACGTTATTCACTACTGGTGCTACTGTCGGCGAATTGTTGACTATGACCGGCATATTGATTATACCTCCAGCTGCAGTAGATACTCGATCTGCGAGATCAGAAGACGGCGCCATTTTTGGCATCCATTCGTTTGTAAAGTATTGATTGAGAAATCTACCGGCAGGAGTTTCTTCCGGTACAACTGCTTCACGGCCATGGAGTATTGCGAATGATGCGTCGCCAAAGTCTTGGAAACCTTTAGTACCTCTTCTGAAACTATAATCAGACAGAACTTTGCTTATAACTTTTTCACGCGTTTCATTATCAGTTCTTAAATCTGGATTATTTCTAATTATTTCATCTAAAGTCTGTTCTAAAAACGAACTTAAACCTTCCTTTCCAAGGTCTTTAGCAATATCTTGTGTTATATCAGATCTTGCTATAGCGCCTAAAGCAGTAATAAGTGAATTATACTTTGATGCTCCACTTTTAAAATCCTCCGCGGCTTGAATTTGACCAAGTTTTCTAGTTACAAGCCCTTCTCCTTCAATTTCCTGAGCTGCGGCCCTTTCCATTGCGGATTGAAGCTCTGCTTTTCTCGTTTGTATTTCTCTTTCATAATTATCCTGTGCTTGAACTGAAGCTCTTTCCGCTGCCGCCGCCGCGCGGTTTTTAGCAATCATTGCATCTAAAACATCTTGTGGATTTCCGCTTTCAAAAGCTTTATCTAAAGCTGCATTGAACCCTTCTAATTCTGTTTTAGCTTTTTTATCCAGCCATTTTTTTGCCGCTATACCAATTCCAACTGCCAAACCAGCAACACCACCAGCTATGAGTGCTGGAATAGCAGCCATTCCAACCACCCCGGCGATGCCAAGACCAGCAAGAGCTCCCTGTATTCCAAGAGTAGCAACATCGACTGTAGTGTTAGCCCAATCAGGATTTACTCCAGCCTGGTCTATTAACCAATCTTTCATATTGTTTCCTAGAAGTTCTGTAGCAACTATAAGAGCTCCAATAATTTTGAATCTAAGACCGCCTTTTTTTAACCAAGCAGCTGTTAACGCAGCACCAAGTGCAGTTCCAATTCCTTCTGCTTGATTATCAGTAAATTCTTTACCAAATGCGTCTCCAATCTTTTTTGTTACTTCAGGCAAATCAAATATATTAGATAATATATTGCCTGCTCCAAGTAAAAGTCCAAACTTTAATCCAAAAATAGAACCTATTGCAGTCCAATTGATTGCAGAGGCTAGGCCTTTAGTAAATTCACTTTCACCTATTTTCGCATCAATAAAACCCTTAAATACATTACCTAAAGCATAAACGCCACCAGCAAACAGAGCACCCATTAAAAGTTTATTTAGAAATCCGGTGCCGCCTCTCAATAAATCAAATAAACCTCTACTTTCGCGAGTTTTCTTATCCGGTAAATCATCTCTTGTAGTATCTGGTGAAGGTGTCGTTGTCTGATCTTCAGCTAATTCTTCTCTTTGCCTACGAGCTTCTTCTCTCTCAGCAGTTTCTTCACTTATCTTGAGTTGATCCGCGGAAACGTCAAGCATACTCGCCATCATCTGTGTCTGAGCGGAAATGTTTTCAGAGATAGTTTCAAAGATTTCTTCGAACCTATCCAATTGTATGCGAACAGCTCGAATCGAGTTCGTACCAGTATTACGAATCAGTTGCCCTTCGGCTTTGAGGCGATCTACAATTTCTTCAGCCATTTATCTTCCGCTCTTCTCTTTTTGTTCTTCTATGTAATTGACTAGCATTGCAAAATAAAGATCTCGTTCGTATGGTACTAAGTTTTCAATATCACTTATCGAGTACTTGTGATGCTGTGCCAACGCGAAAACCATTCTATAGTATTCACTCAGACTGATGTGACACAGCATCAGATAAAAAAACTTCGCATTCCTTCAATTACAAACGTCTGTTCCTTACCGTCTTGATTCGTGTACTTCATTTCGTGTCTCAACTTTGGCATCGTCTCAAAGAATGTTTGGATCTTTTTCAGGACATCGCCTTGTAGATTTTCCATAAAGTCATCAATTTCTTCGTCAGTATAATCCTCGAATTTATATACATCGTCGTCGGAAGCAATCTTATCAAGACAAGAAATCATAATGAAGTAATTTACAAGAGGATCATTCTGGTCAGCACTTGCGATTTTGATAAACTCTTCAATTGTTGGATATCGAAGAAACAGTGTATAGTCATCATTGATTTTTACTCGATTTGAATGCTCATCATCTCGAGTGACTTTGACTTCATTCAAATCAATTTCAAGTTCAACTGTTTCTTCTGTGTCAGGATCCTTGATTGCAAACTTGATATTGTTATCAACCGATTTTGAACGAAGCATCAACAATACATATTCAAGATCAAACATTGCAAGTTTTTCAACATCAATATCTACAAGACAGTTGTTCACGATTTGCTTGACGGATAGCACAGTCTGTTCTGGTTCATCAGATTCCTGTGCTACAAGCAAGATCTTCTCTTCTTTTACTGTAAAAGGACGATACTTGATCTTTTTACCAGACGACGGCAATTCAAGCTCAAATAGCGGCAGATCAATTTTTGGCAGTTTTTTCGACATTCTATATCTTCTCCATTATCTAAAAATGTTTGATAGGCTTCTAATTCTATTTGTGAAGTTATTAAAGGAATTTGTAACGCGTGTATATGTATTTATGGCATCCTGAATACCTTGTGGAACTAGCTGTTGGTTGACGAGCTGGCCTACCTGACCAATGTTAGATATAAGATCGAGAAGCCCATTACCGCGAGTATTTCGTTCCGAAGGTATTCCTCTTATTTCTGACGAATACTGAATTCTACTGTAAGTAAACGCAACAGGAAGTGTAGCAAAACTGTCATTATTTTCCCAAGCAAGATCTATACTTTGAACTGTGATCGGAAATACACCATCTAACACGACTTCATAAAACTTGGTTTCGGTTGATGCAGCATCGTTACTATAGTATTTAATAACCATTCTGCAAGAATACTCATCTTTATAACCAAGTTCATATGGCAGTTGATCATCGACGGAAGCAAAGTTACCGCCTTGAGTGCTATAATTAACTACGCGTTGCATCCAAGTGTGAAAGAAACTGAGTACTCGATGTTCGGAATCGAGCATGAAGATACAGCTGAGTGGTTCTCGATTGATTGCAGTTGGCATTGACTGTGGAAGATCAATACCATTTTGACGATACGAAATAGTTTCGACATCAATACCCGGAAGTGTCACGTTTTTACAAAAGAATAGCAATTCATTATCTTGAATATTTGGTCCGGTCAACTCGACAGTAAAGAGTGAAGTCTTTGCAGGACCACCATAACGATCAAGTCTGGATTTGAACTCGTTGATATTGAAAGGCATTTATCGTCCTCTTATAATTCTTCTGGAGTCTGCCCAGACTTTTGTTTGTGTTGCGCCTTCGAACCTTGCAGTCGGAAGAAAAATTGCAATATCCCACTCAGTTGGATGCACATATGTCATTTTTGTTCGAACGTGTTTTGACAGATAATGTTTGATAGTAGGTTTGAATTCTTTGTATTTTGAAGCACCGTTCAGCACTCCGTATGAAAGTCTAAGCTTAGTATTTTCATCATATCGATCATTTGAAGTCACATCATAAAGAGAGTCCATAAGTTTGGCTCTTAACTGAAGCGGCAAATAGTGAAAGTTGATGCCGAGAAATCCACCCTTTGCGCGATTGATTGGAAAGATCAGCGGGAACCTATCATAGTAAGGAAGTGTCTTTTTGTGCTTTGGATCGTAACCAAACATATACATGTGCCCGATACGAAATCTGCTTTCATAGCGATCTCTTCCCATTTCACGAATCAGTTTCGCATCATTCACTTCAGACTTTCGTACTTGTTTTGCTTGATCACGATACCAGTCACGTGCTGCTTGAGTGCGCGCTGGAACCTGACCAGAACGAAGTCCTTTCAAGAGAATATCGTCAAAGACTCTTGCGGCCATTACTTAATTCCCAACTGATCTTCAGTCATGAGCATGAATTTCCACCCACGATCAGCGCAATATCTTTCTGCTGCACGCCATTTTGCTTCATTAATTCCATATGTCTTGACCTCGTTTATGTATTTGCGAGAAACTCGTCCAGTTTTTGTTGCATTCTTTTTTCGCGGATCGGGCGGTCTCGTCTGACCTTTTGGTTTGATTTCGATCATAACAGTTTCAGTAGTCCCTTCTGGCGTTTTCTTTTTCACGACAACATCAGGAAAATACCGATGCGCTCTTCCGTCTATCGGAGACATATAGGGCACGACATACTCTTCTGAAGCCCACCATATCACATCAGGATGCTGATCAACATAGCGAAAAAATTTGAACTCCCAAGAACTTCGATAGTAGCAGCGGCTGGGATCTCCTTTATATTTCTCGGGATTTTTGGGGCGAAATCTACCCTGATTATAGCGTGCCATCTGCTTGTAGAACTTTCATATATAATTTGTTTTTATGTTGTAAGTTGTATCGCTTTATATTTTCGTTCAAAGTTTCGAAAGTAATCCAACAATTTGCTGATTTATATAAATTTACATCATTTTCCAAAATTTGTAAGTTGCAAGGATGGCCAATAATATAAGGATCTATATCATTTAAAAATCCTTGCATAATACTTAAAATGTGATCTAGAACGTACACTATACCATTGTGCAGTTTGCCCCTCAATCTAAGCGGATCAATATCTCCTAAGCAATAAAAATAAGATAAATTGGTTATTTCCCAAACTGCTTTATAATATGATTCTTTGTCGTATTTATTATCATACCATTTTTTAGCCTTTTCTTTTGTCAACCCATATCTTTTAATAAGCTTTTTTTCTGCAATTTCTATTTTTTTACTTTTTGTTTTAGATTTCATGGTATGACTTCTTCGTTTTATCACTTCCGTTTTTTCGAGTCTGTTATTTGGATCTTTCCAAAAATTTTTCAGCGGCTCAGTGATAATTTCTATTTTTTCTAATCTTTCGTGTTCTTCTAATTTATTTAACCATCCAAATTTTTTAGATCTTTCATCCTTTGTCATATTAGTTCTGGATTTAGATATTGTTTGTCCTATTTTACTTTTTATTTCCTCAGCAGTACCGTCTATTTCTCGACATTTCCATATTTTTCTTTGATTTTCAGAAACCTTGTCAGAAAATTGTTTAAACTTTAATTCATCTTCTTTTAGTCTTTTACGATGTTTTTTTGCTCCTAAGCTTCTAGAACATGTATTACAATATTTCTTATATCCAAATGTGATACTTATAAAATCAGTTTTGTTACCACATTCATTTTGACAAATATTTTCTTTGGGCTTAAGATGAAAATTGTTATAATATTGTTCAGATGTGGTGTCGTGAGATTTTGAAACGTGTTTTCCTAACCCATTTAAAGATTTAAATGACTTATTGCATATATTACACTGATAAATAGACATAAGCTGTGTTCCTTTCGTCGTGAATTGTTTAAGCATAGAGTCAGTGGGACCCCCATCCGCGACTGACAATTTATTTATGGTGAGATCACCTTTGTATTTCTCGGGATTCTTTGGTCTAAATCTTCCTTTATATGACTTTACCACTTATCTCTCATTCTTGATATAAATACATTTGAACTTATTTATATAGAAAGATCAAAATGCCTTATCAAGATTTAAGTGTTGGCAGAAGACCAGAAGAAGCAATGTCAAGAGAACGAAGAAGATCTTCGTATTCGGATTTGATTAGCTTTCCTTCTGACCTCGGTGCGCATACTATGCTGATGGTATTCAAAGAATATTCTTACGAAAATGCAAGAGCTGGTGAGCAGAGTCTTTTAAGCTTGGGTACCAGTGGTTCTGCAGTTCGTAGAGAGACAATTGCCGGCGGTTCAGGAAGAGCTCTTACCACTGGGATTAGTGCAATAGAGCTTCCAATTCCAGCAAATCTAAGAGATACTGACATATTGAATGTAGAAAAAATTACTCAGGGTGTCATTGAGACTGCTTTAGGTGAAGCTCTTGCAAAAGGCGCTAAAGATTTGCAAGGATCTAATTTGACTGTTGGAGGTTTACCTCAAGAATTTCAGTCACTTGGTCGCCAAGCTGCAAATATAAATTTAGAAGATGTTCTTTCTCAGGGTATCGGTGCTCTTGGGCCGCAGCTTCAAAGTATCTTAAATACTTCAATTGGCGATGCTTCAAGGGATGTATTATATCTACTTAGATCTACTATAGACCGTTTCGCGCCTGGTATTTCTCGCGCTGCAGATCGAGCTCTCGGTTCGACAATAAACCCGAAAGCGTCTCTTGCCTTTGAAGGTGTTGAATTAAAGCAACATTCTTTCAGTTGGACTCTCGCGCCAAAAAGTTTCGACGAATCAGAAAGATTGAAAGGTATTGTAGAAAAATTGAAAGTATCTTCGCTTCCAACATATCAAACATTTACCGGTACAAATTTTAAAGCATATCTCAGATATCCAGCAATTGTTGATATTTATCTTCTCGGCGTAAATCCTGATTATTTCATGAAATTCAAATCTTCGATGATTCGATCAGTAAATGTAGAATACGGTTCCAGTGGTCTTGTTTCAATACTTAAGGGTGGTAAACCCGCAAACGTTGCACTCAATATAGAACTCATGGAACTAGATATTCACACCGCAGAAGATTATGGCGGCGCCGGGGCTGAAACTAATATTACAAGTACCCCAGCAGGATTACCAGCAGATCCGACAAGAACAGGTCCTTATTAAATTATAGGAAAAACATGTCAGAATATTTTGAAAACTTTCCAATCATAAATTATCAGGGGCGTAATGCTCGCGATATCACTCGTAGAAATAAATTTCTCAAGAGTGTCACGACAAACCCACTGTTATTTCTTCCATACACCATCAAAGAAGGAGAACGTGCAGAGGATATTGCATACTATTACTACGGCTCAACAGACTATACTTGGCTAGTGTATTTAGCAAACAATATTGTAGATCCATATCATCAGTGGCCGCTTGCTGAAGAAGACTTTCACAAGTATTTGATACAAAAATACGCTGCAGAGTCGAGAAAAACAGGTTACGAAGTTGTAGACTGGACGCAAAACGAAACGATAGAAGATAATGTAGTATACTATTATAAAGAGGTATAAATATGGCAGTAGATCAGATCAAGTTATCGCCCGAAAGCTTCAGAACAATATTTCTTCGCAAAGAAGATCGAGTAATTCTAAGAACAGAAGCTGGTCGCAGAATTATAATCAAAAGAATCATTCCTGAAGAATGGATACCTTATCGAGTATATGATTATGAAAAAGCGTTAAATGACAATAAACGCGAGATTTTTCTCGTAGATAGAAGTCTTTTACCGCAAATTGAAGATGAATTTATAGAGTCAATTCGTAATAATGTCTAATTCACTTTCATCTCCTTCTAAGGTTCAAGTCGAAAGATTACGACTTTATACGTATGATGGAACACCGATTCCATTAGAAGGCGTTAAGACCGAAATCAACTTTTCTCAATCAATGGATTCGCCTGCTTTTACCGGATCTTTAAAGGTCACGGACAATATTGGAATATTAGAAGGAACGCCGCTAAGAGGTGAAGAAAGACTTGAGTTGGTAGTTACATCGAACGATCTTGAAACCAAGAAAAAACTCAATCTACAAGTTTATCGAATTGATAATGTCACACCGAACGACGCTAATGATGGCGCGAGTTACTATCTGCATTTTATATCTAACACTTCCTTTCAAGCGAGCAAGAGAAGAGTAATTGAATCCATACGAAACAATTCTATAAATCAAGCCGCGAGAAGAGTCTTTTCAAAGTATTTTGATAGTCTAGAAAATGAAAGTTCTTCTAATTTACCGTTTGCTGGACAGAGTTACTCGATTGGTAACACTGAAAGAAGTTTTATATTACAACCTACACAGAATTTATTCAAGGGTATCATACCAAATTATACTCCTGCAGATGCGATGTATTTTCTTTCATCTCGAGCTTATATACAAGATGAAGGCGCTACTTCATGTTCGTTTCGATTCTTCGAGACTCTTGATGATTACTATTTTGTTTCGGATGAATTTTTAATCAAACGTGCTGTGGATAATGAAGAACAAATTCCACTTACGTATTTTCCTCAGGTTAGCAAAGACTCAGATGATTATAAGCAACAAATATTCAGTATCGAAAGAATTGAGTATCCATTAAGAGTCGATAGCAATCATGATCTTTCATCTGGCGGTTACGCAAACAAGATCATAGAAGTGGATTTTGCAAGAAGAGAATATAAAGTCAGATATTTCAATTACTTCGGTCATGATCTTCGAAAAGAAGACTTTGACGGATCTCGATATATAGATTCAAGCGGTAATCCAAGAACTACAGAATCCTACATTCATACCGAAGATTATGCTCGTGATACATTCAATCGAGAAAATGCTCGACAGTTTTTGATGTTTCGAGACTACGGAAAAGTTGGAGACATAGCAGGACCTTTGAGAGGTGAACAATTCATGGCAGAAATTACTGCTCGAAGAGTTTCGTATCAACACCACTTGCGCGCTACTTCTCTTGGTGCTACTCTGAAAGGAAGATTAGATATTCAACCAGGAAACGTAGTTGATCTGAAGATTATGGAACTAGTATCAGATAGCCAAAGAGATTTCAATAAGCAACTTTCTGGTAATTACTTGGTTCATACTGTGAATAATACGATTATAGGTGAAGAATTGACCACTAACTTGAAACTAATGAAATATGACTGGAGTAGATAATGTTTGAAACTGGTGTAGGTATCCGTAATCCACTCTTTTTTGTTGGTATCGTAGAAAACAATATTGATCCTCGTTATGAGTCTCGAGTTCAAGTTCGAGCGTTTGGTGTGCATGGCACGAAAGAGCAAATACCAACTGAAGATCTACCATGGGCTCTCGTTGTTGCTGGTAATTATAGCTTCAATATACTACCACAACAAAATCATTGGGTATTCGGTGTCTTTCTTGACGGTCGAGATGCCCAGCAACCTCTTATACTTGGTACTATACCAACATTTATGAGCGACACGCTAGATCCTGACCGTGATGGCATAGGTGAGCATCCAAAAAACGAAGATGAAAAGGCTCAAAGCGCAGACTCAGCGCCGGAACGCGTTGGTCAACCGGCGTGTCATCCTCTTGCTACTGGAGAATCTCCTCACGAGGGACATCCTTTAGAACATGAAATGAATTGTATAAAAGATGTAAAAGTAGCTTCAAACCCAAACGCGCCCAACGAAAGCTTTACATCATGGTCAGAAAATGCGACAGCATATAACGCAAAGTATCCTCACAACAATGTTTATTGTTCACCTGATAATAAAACGACAGTTGAACTCGATTCTACGCCAAACGCAGAAAGATTGATGATCTGGCATCGCGGATCTTATATTCAAGTTGATTCAAATGGAACAAGAACTGATAAATCTTACGGTGATCATCAGGAAGTAAATGACAAAAACAACATGGTGTATATCGGAGGTCGAAGCTCAGTTACGATTATGGGTGATTCTCACGTTTATGTTGACGGCAATAAGATCGAGGAAATCAATGGAGATCTGATTCAAGTAGTACACGGCAATCATATACTCGGCGTTGGCGGGCAATCTACCATCAATGCGAGTGAAGAAGTTCAAATTCGTGGTGCTCAATTGAGAATGGAATCAAACGTGTCTGGTATCAATCTCAAAGCAGCGAAAGGTCTATTTGCTGAAACTGGCGAGTCTATGCATTTCAAGTCTGGTATTGCAATCTTCCAAGACGCAACAAATTCATTCAATATGAAAGCCGGAGATAACATCTTTATTCAGTGTGACAGTACGCTGAATTTGAAAGCACAAAATACTAAAATAGAATCTGCGGATACTACTGGAGTAAAAGGTAATAATGTAAAAATTGGTGGTGGTGTACTCGTGAATATTGATGCTACGGCTGTAAATGTCGACGACTTAGTTTTCCTCGCTGATGGGAGGGCTATAGCTCCTGATGGTGCATCAGATGCAACAGCTGCTGATCCTTCTAAATCTGTTGAAGCGCCAGAACCACCTGCAAAATCTACGAGTATCTCGAGTTCTAATAGTGGTAGAAACGGACCGAACGTTGGAACGACAGGTGCGGCTTCTACTGATGACCAAGTTGAAAATGCTGAAATCACTCCAGGCCCCGATGACGGATTAAGAGGTTCTTCGGGTAATGAACCAGTCGTTCAAGATCTTTCTCAATTGCCGCCGGGCGTAGAAGGCATGGATAGAGCTAATCCAACACAACAACAAATAGATGCTATCTATGCTGCAGCAGATGCTGCAGGTATTCCAAGGAATTTATATCTGCGGCTTATTGCTCAAGAATCAAACTTTAATCCTAATGCATTCAATAGGAGTAGTAATGCAACGGGTTATGCACAAATTGTGCCGGCGACAGGCAGACAACCAGGTTATGGAGTTACTCCAATTCAAGATATTAATAATCCCACTGAAAACTTACGATTTGGAGCCGAATATTTGGCTGCAATGTATAATGAAACTGGAAGATGGGATTACGCTCTAGCTGCATATAATGCTGGACCGGGTAACGTTGAAAGATATGGCGGTGTACCGCCATTCAGAGAAACTAGAAATTATGTGAGAAATATCTTAGGTTCAGGATTTACAATAGAATAAGGTAATAAAATGGCAACATGTAAAGATCCAAATGATCAAATAGAAAGAAACGCGAGTTTAGTCACAAATCTAAATGATATCTCGCCTGACGGAACTCTTCGCCCAAGTTTTGCAACTACTGCAATAGAAGAGTACTCAAGGCTGGTTTCAGCAGATATTCAGCAAAACGTGCAAGCAACTGTAATAGATAGGTTTGTCAACCAATACGGACAAGAAGCATTTGATGCTGGTCTTATTGCTATAAACAATACATTAATCAATCGTGAAGTCTTTCAAAATAATCTAGCAAATTATCCAGATCTACAGAACCGATTGAATCGACCTATACCAATTACACCGATTGAATATGCAAACTATATGGACGAGTTTTTACAGAATCCAAATACTGTTGTGAGTCTCGTGAATTCAAATACTCCGCTTATGCAATCACAGTTGAATGATTTTTATCGAAATAACTTTACGCAGTCCGCAATTGGTTCTTTTTGCGCTCTGATGCCTTCCGTTTTTGGCGCGATTGATAGCTTTTTTGATTTAGTAGATGACGCTCAACAGGTATTTCAAGATGCAGTTGACTTCATCAATAATTTCTCGTTGGAAGATCTTGCCAAGAAATTAACTATGAAGAATCTGATTAGCAAAATCAAAGAACAAGTAATGAAAATTGTAGAAGATACAGTTAACAAAGTCAAAGGTATCATTGAAAATCTTTCTTTTGAAAATATTATAGGACAGATTGAAACTTTTGTAAACGATAGCATAATCGGAAGATTTATTGAATTGAGAGCTCAGGCTTTATCTTTTTTCTCAGAAGAAAATGTCGAAAGACTTAAAAATAAGGTAGAAAACTTAATTGACTATGCTGCTAGTATTTTCAAAGATCCTTCGCTTGAAGAAATTCAGTTTCTTGTGTACAGATTTTGTGGATTCGCAGGACAGATTGAAACTGCACTCAATCTACCAAAGAAGCCGCTTGATGATTTTGTTGATGACTATCAAACTACGTATAACGTTTTGAGATCATCAGGTCGTGTTGCTACTTCTAGTGCCGTTTCAGAAGGCGGTGCTAATAGATATTCTGACGAAGAACGAAAAGCAAGAATAAATAATGGTAAGGATAAGGCGGCAGCACAACCTGTAACACCAGCCGGAGATTGGACTATCGAGGAAAACAGAGATTTAGAAAGATTATTATCATCAATAGAAACGTTTATTGCAGATCCGAGATTTGAAATAGGCAGTAATAAATTTTCTTGGGGTAAAACGCCGAATCAGGGCGATGCAGCCAATCGAGAAGCTGCAAGAATATTGGGTTTACCTCTAGATAAACCAGTACAAACACCGGCTGAAGCTTGGACAAAGCAGAAATATAAAGACGGTGCGCAGGCTGCTTTACTCGGTTTAATAAGATTGCAAAGGTTATATTCAGAAGAAAAAGGTGAAAATGTGGTTTTTATTGTTAATTCGGCCTATAGAAGTGAAAAACTAAACACTTTTTTACGAAGATCGGGTATAATAAGAAGAGGCAGAACGGGTGTAGCTAAAAGATCTAGACATCTTAGTGCTAAAGCTTTTGATATAAGGTGGAAAGGCTTTTCTTTAAGTGAAGCCAGACTAGTTGGAAATATAGCACAAAATAAATGTAAGCTTTTTGGTGTTGGAATATATAACAGTCTTGGCTTTATACACGTGGATGCAAGAGGAGTAGGTAATAAAGCAATATGGTTTGGATAATAGATACAGGACGTAAAAGAACATGGTAGTACAATTACTTTCGCCAAGACAAAAACGTATCAGTCTCTATGCTGATCTTTATAAGGATCTGACACAGAATCCTAAAAACGATGATCTTGCGCTTCGTCGTGATGAAGAAGCAGTAAAGGAATCTATCAAGAACTTAATCTTGACTGACAAGGGTGAAAGATTGATGCAACCATTGGTCGGTGGTAATATTCGTGCAATGCTATTCGAAAACGTAACGCCTGCTGCACTCAAGATGATTGAAGAGCAAGTGAGAATTACAATTCAAGAATATGAACCGCGAGCAGAACTCATTGATGTCAATGTCAAGTCAAGAATTGATGACAATAGGGTCGAAGTGACTATTCGTTTCTATATCACTAACATTGCACAACCGATACAACTCAACGTACTTTTAGAAAGAATCAGATAAATGGCACTCAAAACTCCAGTCAATAATATCGACTTCAGTTCGATCAAAAGTAATTTCATCGAGTTCTTAAGAAGAGAACAGTCGCAATTCAAAGATTATGACTTCGAAGGCTCGAACATGAGTGTCCTACTTGATGTTTTAGCTTACAATACATTCATGAATAATTACTACACGAATATGGCAATCAACGAGATGTTTCTTGACTCTGCTGTATTAAGAAACTCGATAGTGTCACACGCAAAAGAATTGAACTATATTCCAAGATCAATGCAATCCGCAAGAGCTGTAGTTCGCGTCACGATTGATGATCCTGCCGAAAATGATGCCGTGATTACGATACCCAAGTTTACGCAGTTTTCCGGTTCTGGAGGTGGTGAAACATTTTCATTTATTACAGATCAGGCGTATTCTGCAAGAAAGGTATCGGTAGACGGTCGATTTATAGCAGATAATGTCGTACTCTATGAAGGTGAGATACTTGACGGATTTGAAAAAGATGGCTTCTTCATTGATGACGACGGCGCTCTGCGTTGTAATCTTACTAATGAAAATATTGATACTAGGACTATCGAAGTATTTGTGGATGAAGAAGCTACAGAAGGCGAAAACCAATTTCTTTTTGCGAATGATATCTTAGGAAAAACTCCAACAAGTAAGGTCTTTTATCTAGCGCCGTACTTTGATGGCAGATATTCTATTTACTTCGGTAAAGACGTATACGGAGAACAACCAAAGAACTTCGAGGATATCAAAGTTCGTTATAGAATATGCAGCGGCGAAGAAGCAAATGGTATTTCTCGATTCTCTACGAGCTTTACTTCTCCAAACGGAGAAACTGCTGACACCACTACGATTGAAATAGCAACAGGAGGAGCTGAACGCGAAAGTGTAGAAAGTATTCGTTTCTTTGCTCCAAAGTCTGTTCAAATTCAGGAAAGAGCGGTTACATCTGGTGACTATGAAGTACTTTTGAAGAGAAACTTTCCAGACATTCAATCCATTTCAGTTTATGGCGGCGAAGAATT
>JGI10211J34971_10001419_pt1 | contig 19805 bp, 27 predicted proteins | sample Etolagsediment_FD_34971 | JGI IMG/M metagenome (IMG submission 34971)
CTGCACAGACTCTCGGTGGTATGTTTGGTCAACAAGCAGGACTCTCTAGCCAGCTTCAGTCAGCAGCGCAACAACGTGCAGCACAGCTTTCACAGCTTGGACTCAGCGCACAACAGATTGAGTCTCAGTTGCAGTCTGAAGGACTCAGCAGGGCAGCTACAGCGGCTGGTCAGGCAGGACAGCTGGCACAGCTTGCAGGAGGACTACAGGCTCAACAGGCAGGCTTGGGCGCACAGTACGCAGGTTTAGGAAGTCAGCTGGCTATGCAGAATCTTGCGGCACAGCAAGCACAACAGCAGTTAGGTCTTGGTGCGCTGACTGGCGCTTATATGCCACAAGCACAGCTTCTGAACGCGCTGCAGGCACAGCAGTTGTACCCGCAGTTGCAACAGCAGGCTCAGTTGTTCGGCACAGGCCAGTACGGTGAGACTATGATGAGTGGTCTTGAGGCTCGACTGATTGCTGAACAAGCACGAGCTAACTTAATTGGTGGCATAGGTTCAGGACTGTTGGGCGGCTTGTTTAGCCCGATTGCTACCCAAGGTGGTGGCGTAGGTTCTCTGTTTACTGGCATACTAGATATGTTAGGCGGCGGTGATGAAGACAACAGTGGCGGCACGTAAGGAGCTAAATAATGGCTAGATTTTCACAAACATTTTTACAGGGACTCCTGCAGCCTTCATATCAACAAGGGCTGTTTGAGGCTGCTCGTAGCGTTGGTCAGACTCCCGGCATCATGCGTATGCAAAAACAACAGCAAGAAGAAAAAGCGCGTAAAGACAAAGGCATATTAAGTGGTAACATGGCTATTCAGCAAGCGGCTCAAGCTGGTAACTTAACCGATGAAATGTTGCGTAGTTATGCAACTAATATGCAAGGTCTTGGTGTTCCTAACGAAGACATTATAAAAACTGTTTCTAATTTGCGCCAAGTTAACCAAACCGCTTCTCAACAAAATAAAGCAAAAAGTTTTGTTGAGTCTTTAGGTTCAGAATATGTTGATCTTTATGAGGCTGGTATTTCTATTTCTGATATTAGAGCACAGCACATAAAAGATAAAGGACAACAAGCTATTGAAAAAATAGTTCAGTCTTCAGGTCTTGATATAGATCCTACTTTAGCAGCTCAGATGGACGCTAAAGAAATTTATAATTTGCTTGAAGAGCAAAAAACTGACCAAGGTAATAGAGAATGGGCAGCGTGGATAAACAAAAATCCTAAGATAACTGACTCTAATAGAGCAGAAGCTGTTAAAGCAGCTGCAAAAGCTTTTGGTGCAGACGCTCCACAAAAAGTTGCAGACTTAGAAGCTAAACAGCTTGCGAATGAAGCAAACAGAAAAGGTTTAAATGTCGTAAAAGCTACGGTAACTTTAAATAGTGCTGCTGCTTTTGTTGATGTTTTTGGTACAGGACCGCAAACTCAACTTAAAACTGTAGATTTGGCTGTAGACTCCCAAGGAAACTTTACAGAAGAATCTAAAAAGTGGTTAGAAGAACACGCTCAACACGCATTTGTCCCTTCAACCAATAGGTCGTGGACTACTGACAGACCTTCATCTCCTGCTGATTTAACCGTAGATAGTGGTCAAGACGTTAAAGGTACTACACTAAGCCAGTTAGCTCCCTCTTTAGTTACAGGTTTGACTAATACTCAATTTAAGGAATAACCTTAATGCCTTCAGTAGTTGAAAAGTACACAGACTACCTTGATGTTATTGACGAAAGTATAGATAATTTTTCTTCAAAGAAGAAAGCTCAAAAACAACTTGCTGAAAAATACAAAGACACGCCGGTTGAACAAATACCTGATGAGGCGTTAATTGTTTTATTTAGTGATACACCAGTTGATTCTATACCAGAGCAACTACGTCCTCGGATAGTTAACGCAGCGGTAGCTTTAGAGGCTAAACGTCGCGGCCCTAGAACGGAAGATGAAAAGACTCAGTACAATGTCGAAGCTTCTGGGCGTGGTGGTGTGCCTGCTGTTCCTATTACTCGTCCGTCAAGAGCGTTAGAGATTGGTTTTGAAGAAGGTGCTTTAGACTCTTTAAAAACACTAGGGGCAATAGACAAAAATACTTTTGCTGAAGAGTTTCGTAATCGTGTAGAAGTATCACGAGAAGGTGCAATGCCTGAATACATTGGTGGTCTAGCAGCGGGCGGTTTTGCAGATCCCGTTACTGGTGCAGCTACTGCGCCTGCTCTTAAGGCTGGTATGCTTGTAGCTCGTGGAAAACCGCTTGCGGGGTCTGTCGTTGGAGGTGGTTTTGCAGGCGGTACTGCTGGCGCGTTAGTTCCAACGTATGAAGAGTTTGGTGATAGTCGTGTACGTAACACTATGTTTGGCGCTGCATTAGGAGGCGGTATTACTGCTGTTCCTGCTGGTGTTGCAAAAACTGCTCAAGTTCTTTCACGTAAAGCACCAGAACCTGTGGTTCCCCCTAAGCTTGCACCACAACCTGTACCACAAACTTTATCTGGTGGGCGTGTTCAGCCTAAGCAAACTCCAGTAACAACTGCTACTGTTGATATTGAACCGCAGGTTACTCAGTCTACTCCTTCTACTCTTAAGATTCAAAACATTGATATGCAAATATCGGATCTTAAATCTAAGGCTGCTACGGCTGGACGTAAAAAGCGTAAGCCTATTGAATCACAAATTAAGAAGTTAGAGCAAGCTAGAACAAACGAACTTAATCGTGCTAACAAAAAGTCTAAGGAAGTAAACGAGCAGGTCGTACAGCTAGAAAACCAAATTAGCAGGTTAGCGGCCCGCTCTGCTGAATTGCAACCGGGACAGGCTGGTGCAAAAGCTCGTATTAATAGAGCAGAGCGACGTATACAAGAAATAGAAACAGAAGTTGATACTCTTACGGGTCTTGACTTTGCTCCTAACGGTGGATACCGCGTTCAAGTTAACGGTAAACTTTATGACAATCCACGACAGTTAGCAGCCGTTAAAGATAGGATTGACGTACATAATACTACTGGGGCAGAGATTGAATTTGTTCTTCCTCCTCCTAGACCTACTGGCGATCCTGTAACTGATGCAGCAAACAAAATAAACTACATTCAGTTATCGAGTGGTGCTAGTCCTCGTATTGGTTTAGACGCTCCACCCACACTGTCTTCTGCTGGTGTTCGTCCTTCTGTACAGTACGCAAGTGAAGTTGCTATTGGCGTTGATGAAGCACAAGCTATCAAAGCAGGTACAATGGCTGAGTCTACTGCACGTACAAGAGCAGAAGATCCTAGAGGTGTTGACGTAGGGCGTGACGAGCCAATGACTGCAGAAGAAAAAGGACGTAGAGCAGTTTTGGCTGAAGCAACAGAACAACGGCGTCAGTTTCAGAGAGCGCAACAAATGGGACTAGACGAAGAAGATGCCTTATGGACTGCCGAAAACTTACCAAGTATTGACAGCTTTACTTTTGAAAATCTAGAAGACGCTGCGCGTATACTAAAACAAGAAGGTTTTATTGCCAGAGAGTATGATACGCTGTTAGATATGTTGATGGACACTAAGCGTATTTTTACGGCAGAGGAAATGGAAGCGTTGCGTCCTTTGTTTCTTGAAGCAGAGCAACGAGTAGATCAGATACTGCGTCAAATGCGTAAGTTAAAGAAAGAAGGTCTAGCAGATAGCGAAGATATGGTTAATTTAGTTCAGGATCTGTACTTAAATACTTATGTTGCTGACTTGCGTAGAACAAACGGTACTGCAGCTTCTCATATTTTAACACAGGCTAAGAAGACTAAGCGTTTTACTGCTGAAAATACAAGGCGTGTTGACGAAGGTAAACTGATTACTAATCTATTTGGAGTAGATTGTGTCTAGAAAAGTTATATCAAAAGAATGTGAGGAAGCAGTAGATCGTTTACTCAGTGCAGTAGATTCTCTGCCTGACGAGTTTACTACTTTGCGCCCTGATATTGTTCGTGGTTTGCTTAACAACGCAGGTACTAAACAGTGGAGCATTTCTTCTATTCTGGGAAGTATGTACACTAACTCGTTGTTAGCTTCTACGGGTATGTTTGGGGCTAACATTGCTAGTGCTATGAGTCAAGGTGTTATTCACGCGCCTAAGTCTATGATTAGAAACGGTGTAACAAACAGCGTTGCTGCTTTTATGGCAGTAATGGGCAGAGATGCTCAGTTGTTTACTAACATGGCTAGATACTTTGCTTCAGCTATGCGTACAGGTATTGCTTCTGACATAGCATCAGATATTAATCTTGTTGCTAGATCCCGAGGTGTTACAAAAGAACAGCTAATTGCCGAAGCTAAAAAAGCATACATACAATCATGGGCCTCTACTGATTCTAACTTTAAAGACATTGATGCTGAACAGTTTGCTAAAGGTATTAACCTAACAGATGAAGAAGTTGTTAGGTTTTTTACTGACATAGAATATATGTCAAACCAAAAAGTGCCTGAAAAACTCCAATGGATAACATACCCACAACGAGCTGCAGTTGCTATTGACGAAGCGGCTAAAGTATTTTTTAGATTTGTACGTATATCAGAACTTACAAGAGCGCAAGCTGTAAAAGACGCGGCTATGCCGGGAAATAACATTGATGTTGGTGAACTTCACGCTAGGTATTTTAAGGAAGTCATGGATGTACACAACTCTAGGTATCAAGGTGAGTTTAAACTAGCAGAAGAACAAACAAAGGCCGCTAAGTTTAGGGCAGTTCGTCAGGCTAACCTAGCTCTTGAAAAAAAGAGCAATGAATTTTTTGCACCTTTATTTTCTAAAGAAGACATACCCTATGAGGACATACGTGAGTTTGCGCTGAACATGACGTTCCAGCGAAGACTACCGTTAAAGGAGGGCGCAAACTTTAATCTTGCCGGTGCTATTGCTGTAATTAATAGAGAAAAGTCAAAGACAGGAAAAGAGTACGGGGTTATTGATAACCTTAAATCGTTTGGACTAAACACTCTGTTTCCTTTTGCAAAGACACCCTACAACATTGTAGTAGATGGTATGTCTTATACGCCTTTTGCTTTTTTGCCTATGTTTCGTCCAAAGGTTTTAAAGAAAAAACTTATTGAAGGTAAAACTCAATATCAAATTCAAAACATGGACGATTGGTTTGTAAGAGTGGCAATAGGCACAACAGTGCTTGCTCCTGTTGCAACACTATACGCTTTATCTAACAAAGACGGGTTACCTTTTGTTACAGGTACTGCTAAAGATGCTGTAGAGCGTAGGCGTATGCAGCAAGCAGGAATACCAGAGCGTTCTGTTCTTATTGATGGTGTGTACGTAGGCTTCGACAGAATAGAACCTATGGGAACTGTTCTTGGTTTGTACACAGACATGGCAGACGCTGTCTTTAAGTTAGCTACTTATGATCCTAAAGATCCTGAGTACAACCGATTGACTGAGTTTATTGATGACATGATGGTTTCATTGTTAAACGCAACAGCTAACAAGACTATACTAGAAAGTACCATCAACTTTATGGATTACTTTAAGTATGATAAAGCCGCCGGTCTAGAAAACTACGGCACTGACATTGCTAAAGGTTATGTAGCTACTGGTGTATCTGACTTGGCCCGTATTATTGATGGACAAGAAAGGCTGGCACGTACTCCAATAGAACAAGTGCAGCAACGTATTCCGTTTCTTAGAGAGCGTTTACCACTAGACACTAGTCGTGTTGGTGGGGTGTCAACTAAAGAGGCTAGTGCGTTTGAGATAATTACTAAGATTAGACTGACGCCTACAAATCAAACAGAAGTACAGAAATATATTTATAGAACAGAGGCTAATATTCCTGCTGTTGATTCTTCTTTTATCGGTGTTAAGCTAAGTGCTGCAGAGACTGCTCTTCTCAGAGAAATAACACAGCCATATGTTGAGCGTACTCTTGGTGCTCTTGTTGCTTCACAGACTTTTCAAAACTCAGACGCTTTTAGACAGAAAGAGTTGTTAGAGTATGGTGCTTCATACGCATCACACCCCGGAAACAATGAGGCGTTACTTGCTGAGTTTATTCAAGAAGGTAACAAAAGGTTTGGTAAAACATGGCTACAGTCATTACAGAACAGGAAGTTTAACGAGAAAGTAAGGGAGCAAGGCTTGAATCTTCTTGTTGGGTTTAGAGACGTAGAAGAATTTTAACTGGAGTTAAAAAATGAAAGACAAAGATCACACAGTTTCTTATACATCTATCGACTATCACAGTATGTGTCAGCGTTCTAAGGATCGCATCAAGAAGATGCAGGCTGAAGGAATACCTACGCCCCATGACCCAAAGGATAAGCCAGAGGACGTAGGCAAAAGCAACGGTTACTCTATATTCTTCATGTCATAACTCACAGTTGTTACCTGTGCAGGCCAGTTGTTGTGACCCTTCAGTCATATCGCTGGCCTCTTCTATATCCCACGATATTTCCTTGGGAAAGTCCTTGACCAACTGGTTGTACGTTTTCTTGTCTACAGGTTCATACGGGGCTTGTTGATAAGTATGATCTGAGTAAGGAAGGAAGGATATTCCTGACACCTTATCAAACTTGTTGTACAGCCACTGTCCCACTTCTAGAAACTCCTCATCACGATAGTAGCAGGTCATTGATGGCTTGTGCTCACACCAGTAGTCCTGATATATTTCCCATAGTTCTAGCTGCTCCATAGCACCCATCTCTGAGGCTGTCACAGCGCCTTCAGGAGACGCGATAGGAAAGGAGAATACCTTAGTACTGGGTGACATTAGGTCGTCCTCCACAGGGACACCAGCGGCCTCTAGGACGTTACAAAGTGGGTCACGAGAGTCTGCACGGACTCGCCTAATATATTGACTGCTGTACCGAGGGTGAATACCACTAGCAGAATCGACCAGCTGACTAACAGTGCCGCTAGGCTTGACCGCAGTGATAGCGACAGAAGGTTTAATCCCCAGTCTCTTAGCCCATTGCTCGTTGGTAACGATAGCTTCATTACGCATCTCCGTAAGCCACTTCTTTAGTTTGGGTTTATCTTCTCGTCCTGACAGGATAGGATGGTCCATGATACCTGTAAGACTTACACCCAGTAGTGCCTCTTCTTCTGTGTTTGTTTTCCATATGTTACGTAGGTAGCGGAAGTCAGTCAACGTAGCCTGTAGAGTTCCAAGGATAGCTGCAACACGTACTTTTCGTTTGAGGCTTGCGAGTGTATCGGTCGGCCTGACAACAACCTCTGATAGATTGCAGAATTGATAGGGTCGGAGGATGATTTCACTACATGGATTAGTTCCAAAATCGTAGGTAGCATCTCGTCGCTCATTTCTTGCAGCCTGTTTTTGACTAGCCACTCTAGAAAAGACGCCTCGTTCTCCGGATTTCGATTCATACAAACTTGTCCATTCATTCAGGAACGCCTCAAAGTCAGGCTTTTCTGTGTAACAGGCTGAGTTGTTAGCCAGTCCTCGTTGTGGTTCATCTACGTACCACTGTCCGTGCTTACAGCGTCGTAGTCTGTCATCTGTCAGGTTGCTGAGTGAGATCAGGGCGCTTCGTCTGACTCCTCCAACGACGACGATTTGAGCAATCTTGCAGCAAAGATCGTGGCATTCAATGGACGTAAGGCGTCGTCCAGAAGCTCCTTGAAAGAGTTCAACTGTGAACTTGAAGAGATCGACGAGAGGTTCAGGACCACTTGCACGGCCTCCGAAAGTCTTGAGTGTGGAACCTGCAGGTCGTACTCGGCTAACGTCCCATTGGGGAACCTGACCTGAGTACAACAATGATACCAATTCCCTAAACGATTTCGCCCATCCGATCTTCGAATCTGCAACATTAATAACTGTGTCGGTTTCATGGAATGTCTCCGCTACTTCTGGCAGCTTTGCAATGTACTGCCGTTCAACGCTAAACCCTACGCCTGTACCACACATCAACACGTACATCATCTCATCAAATGCTTTGGGATGATCTATCGGAAGATAACTACAGTTAAACCCTGCTACGTTGTCACGATCCAGCGCCTCACCAGCAGTCATCAGTGCCCTCATGCTAGGCATTACGTCTAGGTTGTCGATGGCTGTCAGTATCTCATCATAAGAATCTTCGATGTCAAACTTATTCGAAAAGTAGTTGACATACCTTGCTACTGTTTCTTCCCACGTTTCCCTACGGCTTTCGTCTGGTAGGTATCGTGCGTATCGGCTTTTGTGTATGTATTGTTGATAAGCGTCCAATGATGCTACTCCTTTGTTGGTCTGTGTATCTTGTCCAGTTAACTATTTCGTCGACTGTTCTATGACACCCTGCACACTTGTCGTTAACTAACTTGCAATGCTTTATACAGGGACTGTCCATTCACTAAGTGATTCCTAATGTTTCGTTTTCTATTGCTGCTTTTGCTAGGCCGAGGAGTAAGTATACACCATCAGGGTATTGTTCGGTAGCGGTTAGCTCAAACACTTCACCGTCTTCATACATAACCACAACGCATTTAACTTCTCTTCCTTCTTTCTCGTACTCATCACTGCGGATAGCTAGTGCTGCTAAAAACTCAGAGGTTTTAATATCTGAATCTTGTTTCTTTCCAAACTGACCTTCAACTATTTTCATTGAATCTCTCGCTGTATAAGCACTTCAATGTAGTGTATAGCTTTACGTAGGTCTTCTATTCCACCCTTATCTTTCCATCTAGTAACATACTTAACGACTGCGTGTTCACAGATACCTAGCTCGTTGTCTAGTGCATACTCCAAGGGTTGAATCTTAAACTTCTTGTAATGATTACCACCTACTTGACGCTTCATAGCTGCATCGCTTGGATGTGCCAACTTACCATACACCGTCTTGCTTGCTTTGTCCCACTGTTCAGGAGTTGCATTGTTGATGCTGTCGTCTGTATAAGTAGTCCACTCGTTACTCATAGTGTTCCTCTTCTAAATCAAACTTCCAACTGTTTGTGTTCACCTTGTCAGCGAACCGTTCAACTAACTCTTCAGACGTAATCTCTAACGCCTCCATGATAGTTACTTCATCATAGCGTGACGCTATTCGTTCCAGTATTTCGTCAAGAGTTAGCACCGTACTTCCCCCGCAGGTATGTCATAGATACAGGCATCTCATCAAATGTGCCGTTGTCTACTTCGTTCAGTACCCAAAGACCAGACCATGATCCATTAGTCTGTGGGTTAAGATACTCTTCGTCATGCTGATAGTAGATCCCAGCAAACAGAGAAGTCATTCTTTTTCCTGCTGCGTTTCTGTCGAATGCAATATCTCTGTCTTGAACGTGTCCCATGATACATGACATATGTTTTTTCTGGAGCAGTAGCTTTGCATTAGTGACTGGCCTACCCATGACCCCACTAGTGAAAAAATGGCAATAAGCAACACCGTCAACAATAATCGGCTTAAGATACGGATACACTTCCCAGCCCCTGAGATTAAGATCCTCATAACTCATCAGTCCTTCTAGCTTTGCATCGTTCTCCACGGCACGTTCAATACGGTACTCATGATTGCCTAGTGTGAAGATGAGGCGAGGCTTCCATACCTTCTTCTTCATCCTACGCATACGTGCCTGCTCTGCTCTGATGCAGTCCATGAACACCTGCATAGCTTCGTTGCCTGCTTCAACATCAGCAGAGTAACGCCTGCCTTCAAACGACTTCTTACCAACGTCATACGACGACAACGATGGCATATCCCAATGATCCCCCAGATGTATGATAACGTCAGGTTTTATAGCAGCAGCGTAGCGCCCTGCCCAAACCATGTGGTCAATAGGATGATCTGGTTTTATCTGAGTGTCAGGTATTATTAGGTGTCTCATCTTCTCCATCCTGTAGGTATTGTTTCAAGAGTGTACCAACGGAATCCATGCTTCTCTGCCCACTCTTCCATTGTGTAGCGTGTACCATCTTTTCTTCTTCGGGAGCCCGGCATTGGGGTGTTTGGTTTCTGGAAGAGAAATACCAACTCCTCCGTCCAGCTAAGTGTCTCCGCAATGATGACATACTTACGCGCCTCCTCGGATGTACGGAACCTACCCTTTGCCTCTATATAAACAGTCTTGCCACGGTGCGTGTAAACAAAGTCAGGCTCATAGTGCTTAGGGACTAAATAAAATATTGTTTGTTCTGGATGATACTCGCAGCCCTGCATTATTTCATGGGCTGCTTTCTCAAACTTAGAATCATATTTCACTAGGCTTCTCGTACTTGTCATCGTCTGAGCGTAACAGATACAGAAGTTGTAGACTCTCCATTAGTCTGTCTTCATCCAGATCGTTGTCCCAATAGTGAGTAAGACAAGTGCTATAGCATTCCCACTCTGTTGTGCATGGGTCAATGATCTTGTCTGCTTTCTTGGGACCGACTCCATAGATTCCCGGTATGTTGTCAACACGATCACCCATCAGCGCCTGCTTGTACAGCCAGCGCATTGCGTCATCTTTTTTAACTGCAGTTAAAACCTTCTTCGTATAGTCATACATAGAACAAGGAACCTGCTTGAAGTCTTTGTCTAAAGAACAGATGATGGCGTCATGGTTTAGCTCGGTTGCCTTGATAGCAATCGCATCGTCGGCTTCCATGCCGTTGACAACCTGTGCATTCCATTCACTAACCATAAAGTCACGTAGAAGATTCTTGTGTACAGGTACGCGCTTGTTATCACGATTACCTTTGTAGGGTTGGGTAGTGGCAACCTCGTCCCTGAAGTTACCCTTACCCGTTAAGTACACAATGCTGGATGTATGGTGCTCAGACAAATCCATGACCATCTCGGACAGGTAGTTGTCTAGGGTCTGCGTTGCGACTTCTTCAGTCTCTTCATCGCAGGCAAACCCTACACGGTACACCAGCATATCACCATCAATCAGTATCACAGAGCTTCCATCTCTTCGACTTCAGGTGCATACTCTACGACCTCATCAATCACAAGACGCTTGAGTGTGGCACTACGACCTTTCTTCTTGAGGTATTCCCAATCGTAGTACCCGATGAGACATTTAGCTTTGGAACCATTACCCACAATGACTCCCGCTTCTGGGTCGTCCATGTCGTCTCGGGGTGTGCGTCCCTTGATGAGCAACTCTGATCCGTCAGGGTTGAATGCTCGGTACTTGTTGTTCGACTTACAGGTGATGTACGCTCCACGCTCATCTCCTTTGTTGTTGATACTGATACCCATGTCTTCCAACGCAGTGACAGCAGCGTCAGAAAGGTTGGCAAGATCAACTGTGTACTTACCAGCTAACTCATTCTTGTGAGTCAGGTTAGGCCAGAACAAGTCACACTTTACCATTACGTTGGGTGCTTCATTAGACATACAAAATATCTCCGTTGATTAAACTTACCATAATATTATACCACATAAAATAGAATTGTGCTAGTGTGTATCGCACCAACTAGTACCAACTCTATACTCTCCGTCTAACGGACAGTTCAGTTGCAGGAGTTCCCCTGCGAATATCATTGCGTTGACACAAGACTTGCCGATGAAGTCTGCGTCATCTGGTCTACATTCTATTTGCCATTCATCGTGTACCTGTGCAACCAGCTTGAAGTCAACACGCCCCAGCAGATCATACAGGATAACGATAGCCTGCTTCATCACCACAGCACCAGCACCTTGCAACAGTGTGTTGAGTGCCGCGTGCTGGGAGCGTACACGTATACGTCTGCCGTCCAGTCCAGTCAGGAACCCTGTCTCTGCATCAGCCATAACCTTTGACCGTAGCTTTGCCAGCGCAGGTGTGTTCTCTAGGAACGCCGCCTTGAGACGCTTACCATGAGCCGCACTGCCACCTACGACACTGCCTATCTTAGCGTCACCTGCACCGTATAGGAAGGCGTAGATAAACGTCTTGGCTTGGTCGCGTGTCTCTAATCCTGCGGCTGTCTGGTTAGCTGTGTGTATATCACCTGATAGTATCTCGTTGGTGTAGGATTCATCATCCATGTAGTGTGCAAGCATACGTAGTTCAAGACCGCTGGCATCAGCACCAACAAGAACACGGCCCTCTGGAACGGTGAACAGCTCACGACACTGCTTACCATACTCAGCCCTTACAGCAGGTACTTGAGCCATATTAGGTTGTGAGTGTGCCATTCTTCCGGTAACCGCTCCAATGTGACGCACTCGCCCATGTATTCTACTACCCTCTCCAACTGCTTGAACCCACGAATCAACTTGCGATGCTCGTTTTTGACAGAGAAGATAACGGAGTATAATCTTCGCTTCGGGAATGTGAGTCTGCTTTTTAAGCGTAGCCTCATCGACCTTTGGTTTTCCTGACGGAGTGAGTTCCTTCCAGACTGCACCTTTACTAATAAGGCGATCTGCGATTTGTTGTCTACTACCGACATTGAATACCGTAACTTTGTCCTTGAGTTTCTTACCTGTCTTATCACTGTACCTTTCCTCCACGATAGGTGGGAACACACGTTGTAGGTCGTTCTCTATTCTGTGCATACGGGTTGTTAGTTCTTCGTACAGTTTAACTGCACCTTCCTTGTCAAACTCAAACCCGTTGTCTTCCTGATCCTTGCAGATGAACGCAACACTGTGCTCCAGATCAACGCAATGCTTACTGAATCCAAACATCTGCATCTGTGACATGAGTGCATTGTGAAGTCGTTGGGTTACGTCAACATCTCTTTTACAGTACTCAACCATTTCATCTGATAGCTCTTCCCATTCGCTGTGTTCTCCTTTAGGGAAACCAAGTCTAGTTCCCCAAGCAGCAAGACTGTGACCACCATCCAAGTCGGGATGAAACAAACGAGAAAGTACCAGTGTGTCCACAACTCTGTATTGAGGAATCCGTATACCCCAGAGCCGGTAAAGTACAGGAACGTCGTACCCGATAAGGTTATGCCCACATATCGATCCGCCTTTTGCCAGCTCATCCATCAGACTCCTTCTAGATAAGTGGATCAAGTGAGCTTCGTTCGATCTCTTTGTAACCACGCAGTGTATTTTCGTAGGGTTCAGGCCGTCTGCCTCTATGTCTATAAACACAGTATTCGTAGTAGGCGAGATCAAGCTCTTGTCTACCTGAGAGTTCATAGCCATTCTCCCTCATCTCCATATTCTGTTCTTGTGTCATAATCCAACGACCCATCTTCGACATACTTTATCTCCTCAAGATCATATAGGTCAGCATAGTCTAGGTTGCCTATAACTGTCAAGTCATCATCAGCAAGGAAGCGACTGCACTCGTTGCATAGGTCAACAAACTCACCACTACCCCCAAACTTTTTGGTTAGCTCGTAGTCTGTCATTATCTTATCACAAGCTTTGCATCTCATTCGAATACCTCAGTGAGCCTCCCTGTTTCTTTATTATACATCAAGGAGGTAGCAGGTCCAGTCTGTCCACTGAAACGGTTCTTTAACACACGGACGTTGGTAGTGTTACGCACCATAGGGTCTTCAGCTTGAGCGTTCCGTTCTAGTCCAAGTACAATATCAGACAACTGAGCAATAGCTGCACTGCCACGCAACTGGCCCAGACTAGTATAGGCTCCATCCTCATGGCCTTTCCCGTCTGGACGTTTCAAATGTGACACCACAAACATACATACATGCATCTCCTGACAGAACATTCTAAGCTTGGTCATTATCTCGTCGATGGCTTTGCGCTCATCACCATTGTCTTGATCTGATACTAGTATTGATATGTGATCAAGCACCACATATTTTACACCAAGAACCTTGACTTGGTAGCGGAACCTAGCCAACACGTTCTCTATCTTGTTGGAACCCCATGTGTCCCACAACACTACACGGTCATCAAGGTCGAGACTGTCGAACACATGATCAACCTCAGACGGTGAGTAGTCACAGCCCGGAAGGTGGATAGGCTTGTTGATTTGCAGTCCCACCAGACCACGAGCAGTACGGTCAGGGGTTTCTTCAAGAAAGGCTAGACCTATGCGGTCATTAGTCTGCGCTAGTATGGAGAACACTAGCTCACGCATGAACGTAGACTTGCCCAGACCAGAACCAGCACAGATGGTGACTAGCTCAGTCGGACGTACACCAAACGTCATGTCGTCTAGACCCTTGTAAGGGTAGCGCACCTCTGCCTCCTCCAGTGGTGTCTTCAATGCATCGCGCAATGTACCCAGCATCACCATACCATCAGGGGTATAGGTCTTTGCCGCCCACCATCGCTTGACAAAGTCGTCCTTGTCGCCGTTGAGTAGGTAGTCACACGCATCCTTGTGTTCACCATGATGGTAGATTCTAGACTTACCACCAAAGATATCAGCACACTCTACAGCAGCAGAGCGGCCATGATCGTCGTTGTCAAAGCAAAAGATAATATGATCGTACTGATCCAAAAAGTCGTAGGCTCTGCGGCAATCAGCAGCAGCACCTTGGGCACCATTACGAATAGACACAACAGGATACTTGCCACCAAACATTTGATAGGCTGCCAAGGCATCGAACTCTCCCTCCACTACGGTTATGTATTGACCGCCAGAAGGGAACAGGTGCTGACCATATAGGCCAGCCTTCTTCCAGTCACCTGCGATCTTGAATTGTTTGTCTGGATACCGTGTTTTAACTGCAGTTAATTCACCCTGTGGGGTGTGGTATCCGAATAGGATGTTGCCAGCTTTCTGCTGGGCTGAGTAAGCCGACATGGTATCGGCAGTTAGACCCCTGTCCTGAAAGCCTCTGTATGGCTCTGTAAAGGCCGCTTTGTCGAACCCTTGTCCGGGCACTACTCGATCCTTTATCGCGCTCACAGAAGCTCCTGTGGACTCTGACGGGGTGAATGTAGCACAAGCAAAGCAATAACTGGATCCATCATCGTTGTAAGACAACGCATCACTAGAACCACAGTCATCACATTGCTGGTGTAGTTTTACGAATGCCATCAGTGTATCGACTCCTCTTCTCCAAACAGGCTGGTGTATTGCTCAGTTATATCTTCTTCGCTGAGTTCAGATAACAACTCACGCTGACTCTGGATAAACATATTCATCAACGTGCTGGCTGGTACGTGAAACACAGCGTACTCAACTAGCTCTTCAATCATCTGCTCTTTAGTCATATGTAGTTCCTATGTATTAGTAATAGTATTATTAATAATAGTAATACTTAGTTATCTATATAGAGAGTATAACACATTTCAAAAGAAAAAGGTAATGTACTATTCACACTGTTTAACTCTCCGTCCCTGCTCACCATAGTACTCCTCAACCTCCATGTCAAGGAGACACAAAAACTGTTCCAGTTTACCTGACCGTTTGAGTTTCCACAGTGCTCTGCGTTCGATGTTGCGTACTGATTCACGCGAGATGCCCAACACCTCCGCTATCTGCGCGTGCGTCATACCGTCTCTCACCCTATGTCGCTCCCCTTCAGGCTCACCATACCGTATATATAACAGAAGTTAGTAGGCACTAGCTTACCATTGACACCTTCGTAGATAGTCCACTTGTCAAAGGGTTTCTTCTTGACGCCCTTTCGCACAACGTACTTCACTCCATCCTCTGGTTTGAAGTCACCTAACCGCTTGACTTTCCTCCAGATTTCCATCTCATATTTACCATAGTTTTCATCAGGCATTATGTGATACGTCATACCTCAACACCTCCAAAGGCTTCGTCTAATTTACGGTACACGTTCTCAGTCCAATCGTTCGCACTGTAGTCAGAGATCACAATCATAGGCTCACGCTCTGATCCGTTGTTGTAGATCAACGAGAACCACCCACGACAGTTACCATCCTTGTCGTATGCCTCAAGCTGATCCATCTCAGTCTGCGATAGGTTCTTTAGGATGTGTAGCTTGTCACTACACCCATGTACAGACAGCTCCTCCCCGTCCCACACTGACACCTTACCGCTATCCCACAGGCACAGGTCTACTAGCTTCTGAAGTACAGGCCGTTCACACGGTGCTGCATACTCTGGATACTTGTTGTCGAATACAACTACCATCAGCTTCTCTCCTCCATGTCATCGTGAATAAGATCATAAATATAAGACGAGTTAAACCAGTCAGTAACAGGCTGACCACGCACTCTGATGAAGTAATCATCCACCAAACCCGTTGTCTCGTCAAACGAATACTTGATCGTGGCACATACTGTCATCCACGGGCAGTCAAGCTCAGTGTCAAACGTCCTGTGTATCATCGCTTGTCTCCTTGATTACAGTATGCTTCAACGCCAACAAATCTTCAACCCTCTGCTTCAGGTCAGCGATCTGGTTATCCTTCACGTTCAAGTTACGGAGCTGAACACTGTGACCAAGCTGGTAAATTTCCTTAACCATATCCAGTGCAGTCTCCACTGTCAGCACGTTCGACACCTTAGCCAAGAATGCATCAGGCTCCTCAAGCATATGCTCAATGATGTCTCCATCACTGTAGCCCCACCTGTCCATCAACTCCATAGCGTCGATGATGTTGTCAGGCTCGACATACTCCATGATCTCATCGTCATAGTCATCCAGATTAATGACACTTGTTACTTCGATTTCGCTTCTTCTCCAACCCATGATATTTAACTCCAGTTAAGTTTACTTGACGTGCTCGACAATTACCTTATCGGTGTCGAACTTGTAACATACTAAACACTCCACGCACTTTTGTCCAGTGCAGTTGGCCTTGCCACTATACGACTTGGACACGTTGTTGAACACACGATGAAACCCGCGTGGTGGCTTCTTCATGATTTGATCCACGATAGGATTAGAATAAATAAGAATAAGATTATCAGGGATATAGACTTTGTTACGACGCACAAACTCGACACGCTTTGTCCACAACGCAAACGTGGTGTCAGGGTTAGCATCAGCTATTTCACAATACTTGATGAAGTGATCGTCGTTGATCAGCTCACCATGACTGTGAAACCTGAAGTACAAGTCATTAAGTTTAGGAATGTCAATAGGTTGATCACTAGCAAGTATGTCACTATTACGCTGAAATGCAGGTTGACAATTCTTGCGATAGGCATTCAAGCTTGAATAACTGTAGCATGACTTGCAGATACGCTTGTGACCACCACACTCCATGTGGTATTGGTCAATGCAAAACTGATTGGTGGCAGTGTTGGTGTTGATAGAACGCATATCCTGCATTTTGCCACTACCTTTGGTGATATGTATTTTCATTGTTTTAACTCCAGTTAAAAAGGGGCCATCGCTGACCCCGTGCTAGATTAACGTAGCTTTAACAGGCAGTAATCACCTGTGCTATCGTCGATACGATACAACGAGTAACGACCTTTTAGATAGGCACTAGCCGCTGCTCCTGCTCTGGCGTGATGGGCTTTGGGAACGCGAATCCAATCATTTCGCGACATACGTTCGAACAGGTCACGCCAGTAGCTACCACGGTTTCGGAAATTCAGAGGTTGAGGCGCTTCGGTTTTGTTGATCGTATACATTACACCATCTCCTTGAGTTCAGACTTGATTCGACGCGCATCATCGCCGCGCCAGCTCTGGGCATTGGACAGAAAGTACAGCACTACACTAACACCTGAATCCTCGTAGTAGTTTTGTGCTGGTGTGACTAGGGATTTCATCGCGTCAAGATATGGGCGAGCATAGGGCGATACGTTGCCCCATGTATCTTCGATTTCCTGCGCGATAACAAACAAAGGACGTTGACCAATCATGATGCCGCATCCTCCGCTCGCTCGTTGTGATCTTCGATGACACGATCATACCAGTCACTGTCCTCGACGTAGGTGTGACCACGATCCATGATCTGAACATCAATAAGTGTGCGGTCATCTTCTCTGACCCACAACATACCGTTTGGCGTGACATTGTGAACTTCAGGGTCTAGATACCGAGCGACTACCTGATCAAGCTCCAATAGCCTTTCTTCCAGCACGAGGGCTGTGGCAACGTCGGTAACAAACCGAGTGTAGCCAATCTGCAGTATTGCTTTACGTTCTGACATAATTTTAACTCCAGTTAAAGTTTGCAAACGCTGGGCACAACACCACCCAACTATTACCATTTTACTACCACCACCCACAAAGTCAAGCGGCTTCACCATACAGAAAAGTGTAGAGGCTGCTTTTTAACAGGCATAAAAAAGCCCCGCGATGGCAGGGCTGGTGGTGTCAGAGTTGACCTTTAATGTCCCAGTAGGTCATGAGGATAAGTCCGCCAATGATCAGCGGCCATGCAATGTCGGGGTCAATCATGCGGCTTCGAGTAACCCGACCGAGTAGCGTTCCATCGCCGCTTCCGCGATATCGTCGAGAGTGTAACCGTTCAGCATCGCCGCCGCTTCGAATGCATCGAGCAGGTCACCTAGTGTTTGCTTTTCGCTGTCGAGCGGCTCGTCTGTTGTCGGCTCCGCTTCGGCGCTGTCGGCCTCGGTCGGCTCTTCCGGTCTGGTTGGTGCAAGTGCCGTGTAGAGGTCGCTGATGTTGGTTGCCTCGGTTGCGAGCTGATGAACCAGCTGCGTGCCTTGCTCGCGGTTGCTGATGCCGTGTGCTTCGATCATCTTTTTGTCAGTGGCTGACATGGTGCCGACGATGCGCTTTGCTTTTGATCGCTGGGCATTGGCACTGCCTTCCGTCCATCCTTTAGCGATTAGTCCGGCCTGAACTGCGTTGCCAAATTCTTTAAGATCCTCGGCAGTATTGACTACTGCGGCAGATTCGAGCAGAACTGACAGTGGCTTTGCCTCGGCCTGCTTTGCTTTGTGCAATGCGTTAACGAGTGCGGTGGATTGTGTCTTCAGTGTAGCCATAATTTTTAACTCCAGTTAAATTTTGCGTTTCAGTCGAGCGCGGTATTGCCCTCGATCTGCAACCAGTATAGCGACTAGATAACCGCTGTCAAGCACCTTCACAGCCCCACACTCTGCACTGATCTGCACAGATCCCAGCACAGATAACACCCCCGCCCCCCCTACACGTTACAGCAAACGTAAAAGTACCCTCTCAGACACAAAAAAGAGTCAAATTAGGCCATAGTAGTTGTTGTTAATTGTCCTTATATATCAATTTGTTATAAAAAAGTAGTCTGCACTGTAAATGCACAGGTAATCTGCACTGTAAATTTGGTATTTACCCTGCACAAACTGTAAATATTTCTCCTTCTACATAGATTTATCTTGACTTTCATAGAAAAGTATGTTATAATATTAACTATAATGTAAGATAACAAACAACAAGTATAAGAAACAAACCTAAAAGCCTACTAGGTAAGGATCTATACAGTATGGATAACGACACAGAACGTAAGAATCCTGTTGGTCGCCCTAAGAAGTCTTCTGTTTCTAGTAAAAAGAAAGGTTCTAGAGGAGCAGTTGGTCGTCCTAAAGGCGATGCAGCCATAATTAACGAGTACAAAGCTCGTATGCTGAACTCGCCACGCTCTCGTGCAGTCATGGATGCAATCTTTGAAGCAGCCACAGACCCTGACCATAAAAATCAAGCGGCAGCTTGGAAGCTAGTAATGGATCGTATTCTTCCTGTTGCTGCATTTGAAAAGGATATAGTAAAAGATGCGGGAAGAAATGCAATACAGATTAACATCACTGGTGTTGGAACTACGTCTATTACGCAGGGAGTTGAAGAGACAAACCAAGAAGAAGATACAGTTGTTGCAGTCCAAGATCCAAGAGATTAAAAACGATATACAACAGCTGATTCATGAAATACTTCAGTAAAAAAGAGTTTGACTGCCAACATACTGGTGAAAACCGTATGGAACAGGCTTTTTTGGACAAGCTGGACGCCCTCAGAGAACACTGTGGGTTTCCTTTTGTTATCACCAGCGGCTACAGAAGCCCTGACCACCCGATAGAGGCTGTAAAAGAGATACCGGGAACACACGCGCAAGGCATA
>JGI10211J34971_10001420_pt1 | contig 19803 bp, 18 predicted proteins | sample Etolagsediment_FD_34971 | JGI IMG/M metagenome (IMG submission 34971)
AGCGCTTTTATCACAGCGGCCAAAACAAATACACCTACCCCAATAATCCAGACAAATGCCAGCCATTGCCGGACGGTAACTTCTGCCAATCTTTCTGCGATACTCGGCTCCGCCGGCGGCCGCATCACAACCGGGACCGCAGGCAATGTCACCGGCTCACCCTGCATCACCTCCACCGCTTCTACTTCAACAACCGGCATCTCAACGGGAGTTGTCACGACCGGCTCCGGTATCTCCTGTTGCGGCAAAACTGCCAGTGTTATTGTATATAGAGGCGGTACCAAACACTTGGCCAGAACAATCAGCCACAGCAGATACCGAACGTGGGCGCTTTTATTCTTCACCGCTAACGATACCGCTGCTATCGCCACAGCAAGCACCCCTATCTGCCAGCTTTGAGTCAGCAGATAATCTATGATTTGAGCGTGAAGATTTTCCATTTTTCTTTTCTCCTGAGTCCTGCCAATTTTTTATTTCTCACTTTTTACTTCTCACTTTTACCTTTCCGTTTGCCAGTTCTTTTAGGCTTTCAATATCGTCCGCGCCTATTTTGCCGTGCTCTGCCAGATACTGCATAAGCGGAGCAGGGTCACCGCCGAAGAGTCTGTCTAAAAAGTCGCTGACCGACCTTTTTATAACGTCTTCGCTTTTGACCGCCGCGAAAAAGACATGAGCTTTACCCCGCGCCTCGTGTTTTAGATAGCCCTTTTTTTCCAGCCGACGCAGCAGCGTTTGGACCGTCGCGTAGGTTATTTTTCTTTTAGCGGGCAGTTTCTCGCAGACATTCTGTACGGTTGCCTTGCCGAGTTGCCAGACGATTCTTAGGATTTCCGTCTCAGCCGGGCTTATTGCCGACGGTATTTGCTTTACCATAATAATTCTCCTTTTACAAGTGTACAATTACTATATCGTACATTTGTACAACTTGTCAATAAAAAAAATAAAAGTTTTTTAAATTTTTCTCCCCCGCCCCACGGTTACCACTTAAAAACAAAACATTTTTAAGCGGCAGCGAGACTGTTACCCGCTATGCTCTTCACATACGAGCGACTGTCAAATTGGCGTAAGCCCCCCTTTCTTTATGCCAAAATCTGCATTCGCTGCAGGCAAAATTAGTGCTCCTCTACTTTAGTATATGTAATTTTATATCGCATAATTGCCGTAAACGTAAGCAGTTAGAACAAAACACCCGTAAACATCTCTTTGACCGCACAAAAGCTGGCATCTGTTTTGCGAATGTGATATAAATTAGGCGCAAAATTAACGATTGAACCACCTGAAACGGTAGATAAGGAGAGAAACAATTATGGCAGTTAAAGAATTGGCATTCGAATCCGAAGCAAGAGCCGGACTGCTCGCCGGCGTTGAAAAACTCGCAGCAGCAGTAAAATCAACCCTCGGCCCACGTGGCCGAAACGCCATCATCGACAAAAGCTGGGGAGGACCAACCGTAACCAAAGACGGTGTAACCGTCGCTGAAGAAGTTGAGCTTATCGACAAAAACGAAAACCTCGGCGCAAAACTGGTAAAGGAGGCGGCAAGCAAAACATCAAAAATCGCCGGCGACGGAACCACAACCGCTACTGTGCTCGCCGAAGCCATGTTCAAAGAAGCATATCGAAATCTGGCAGCCGGTGCAGACGCTATGGCCCTGAATCGCGGTATGCAAAAGTGCACCAAGGCGGTAATCAACAAGCTGGCTTCCCTCGCAAAACCCATTGATATCACCAAAAAGGATGACATAATCAATATCGCTTCGGTATCGGCAAATAATGATGTGGAAATCGGAAAGATTATGGCCGAAGCTTTCCAGCGTGTCGGCAAAGACGGCGTCATCACGGTCGAAGAAGGTAAAAGTCTTGAGACAACTGTTGACTTTGTCGAAGGCATGCAGTTTGACCGCGGTTATCTTTCTCCGCATTTCGTAACCGACCCCGAAAATATGGTCTGCGAGCTTGAAAAACCGTACATACTCGTCCACGAAGACAAAATAAGCAATGTAGCCAAGCTCGTGCCGCTGCTTGAAAAGACTGCAAAGAGCAGAAGAGCCCTGCTGATTATCGCCGAAGACGTCGAGAGCGAAGCATTGGCAACGCTGGTAGTCAATAAATTAAAAGGTGTCCTGCAGGTCGCAGCCGTAAAAGCCCCCGGCTATGGTGACCGCAGAAAGGCAATGCTGACCGACATCGCAAACCTCACAGGCGCTGAGCCGATTTTCAAGGACATGGGTATCGAACTGGAAAATGTCAGCGTCAAACAACTCGGACAGGCCAAAAAGGTAACCATCGACAACGACAATACCATCATCATTGAGGGTGCCGGCGGCAAGGAGACCATCAGCGGCAGAATCAGGCAAATACAGAGCGAAATAGAAACCACAACCAGTGATTACGACCGCGAGAAACTACAGGAACGGCTCGCCAAGCTTACCGGCGGCGTCGCTCAAATCAATGTTGGGGCCGCCAGTGAAGCAGAAATGAAACAGAAAAAAGCTCGAATCGAAGACGCCCTTCATGCCACCCACGCCGCTATCGAAGAAGGCATCGTCCCCGGCGGAGGCGTAGCCCTTATTCGCTGCATCGATGCGGTCATGCAATTAAAACTCAAAGGCGATGAGCAAACCGGTGCAGATATAGTGGCAAAGGCACTCACAATGCCCTGCTACTACATCGCCGCTAATGCGGGGGCAACGCCGAACATAGTAGTTAGTAAGGTCGCCGAAGGCAAAGGCAGCTTCGGCTATAACGCTGACACAGATAAATACGAAGACCTGACGGAAGGCGGCGTTATTGACCCCGCAAAGGTAACACGAATCGCTTTGCAGAATGCTGTAAGCATAGCCGGCCTGCTGCTGACCACCGACTGTCTTGTTACCGAAAAGCCAAAAGAAAAAGAAGAAGTGCCGGCCGGCCCCGGCGGAATGCCACCGGGTGGTATGGGCGGAATGGGTGGTATGGGCGGAATGGGTATGATGTAACACAGTCACCGCCAGAGAAGCAAGCTTGTGGTTAATAAAAAAATCTAAGACTCAGGAAGAAAGTAATGAGAAAAAAAACAGCCGGTACTGCATTTGTGACCGCGGCAATTGCTATATTGTGTGTTTCGATGGTCGTGGGCTGCAAAAAAGTAAAGTCGGTCCCGACCGCCGAGGAACGAATCAAATGGTGGCGTGATGCACATTTCGGTATGTTCATTCACTGGGGATTATATAGCATTCCCGCAGGAGAGTGGAAGGGGGAAAAAGGCGGCGGCTACAGCGAATGGCTTATGCACAAGAATAAAATTCCCGTCAAGGAATACGAGCAACTGACCAAACAATTCAATCCGGTCAAATTCAATGCCAACGAATGGGTCAGGTTAGCCAAGAGGGCCGGTATGAAATACATCGTGACTACAGCCAAGCATCACGATGGCTTTGCAATGTACCATTCAAAAATCAGTCCCTACAACATTGTGGATGCGACCCCGTTTAAGCGCGACCAAATTAAAGAGCTCGCTGAGGCCTGTCGGAAAGAGGGCATCAAATTCGGTTGTTACTACTCCATAGACCGGGACTGGCATCATCCCGACGCGTTTTGCGCCAACCAAGGAGAAGGTAACACGTGGGATTACCCTGATGACAGCAAAAAGGATTTTAACAAATATCTGAGAGAAAAGGCCTTGCCGCAGGTGAGGGAGATATTAACCCAGTACGGTCCGCTTGCGATTATCTGGTTTGACGGTGTGGGCACAAAAACAGCCGAGCAGAATGAAGAAATAATAGCGATGGTTCGCGAACTGCAGCCTTATTGCCTAATCAACAGCCGGCTGGGCGATTGGAAAAGCTTTAAATGGGGCGACTACAGGTCAATGGATGATAACAGGGTTGCCGATAAATTACTGCCCTATGGCTGGGAAAATCCTGGAACGATAAATAAAACGTATGGATACAGTAAGAATGACCAAAAGTGGAAATCCGCCAAAACACTAATTCGGATGCTTGTCGATATTGTCAGCAAGGGCGGCAATTATCTATTAAACGTTGGTCCCACTGCCGAAGGGGTAATTCCTCAGCCCAGCGTTGAGCGGCTGCGTGCGATGGGTAAATGGCTGGACAAGAACGGCGAAAGCATTTACGGAACGTCGGGAAGCCCGATTGGCAAATTGCCCTGGGGCCGATGTACCGCAAAGCCAGGCAAGCTGTATCTGCACGTTTTCGATTGGCCTGCGGACGGCAAGCTAAAAGTGCCAGGCCTGAAACAAAGGGTCAAGAGAGCCTACCTTCTCGATAAAAAGAGCAAGCTAATTGTTACGCACGAAAATGAGCAGACCATTGTCCTTGCCCCCGATGGCATCGCGATGGACCCTATTGACACTGTCGTAGTGCTGGAAATAGAAGCAAAATGAAAAATCAGGAACTCGAAAAGGATGTGAATTAAGGAGCAAGTTATGAAACTTAGACCTTTGGATGACAGGGTTGTAGTAAAACAATCAGACGCGGAAGAGAAAACGGCCGGCGGGATTATTCTGCCGGACACTGCAAAGGAAAAACCGCAGATTGGAAAAATCGTTGCCATCGGACCCGGTAAACTGCTCGACGACGGCAAACGCAGCAAAATGTCCGTAAAGAAAAACGACAAGGTCATCTATGGCAAATATATTGGAAGTGAGATTGAAATCGAGAAGGAAAAATACGTAGTTTTGCGGGAAGGCGACATCCTGGGAATTGTTGAAAAGTAGGAATTCAAGGTTCATTAGTCAATAGTAAGAGGTAATAAAAAATGGCAAAGCAATTAATGTTTGACGAAACAGCACGGGCACATCTGAAAAACGGTCTTGCGCAACTGGCGGCAGCGGTAAAAGTTACGCTGGGGCCGACCGGCAGAAATGTTATCCTTCACAAAAGCTGGGGTTCCCCGAAGGTGACAAAGGACGGGGTATCGGTCAGCAAAGAAATCGAACTGCCCGAACCGTTCAAAAATATGGGCGCAAAGATGGTCAATCAGGTCGCCAGTAAAACCTCCGATGTAGTCGGAGATGGTACGACAACTTCAACGGTACTGGCGGAAGCAATTTACACGGAAGGTCTAAAACATGTAGCTGCCGGCATAAACCCTATGGCTATCCAGCGTGGAATCAGCAAGGCCGTCGAAGTTGCAACCGAATTTATCGAATCAGCCAGCATTCCGGTAAAAGGTCATAATGATATCGCAAAAGTTGCGACTATTAGCGCAAACAACGATGCAGAAGTGGGCGAAATCCTGGCGAACGCAATTGACAAAGTCGGCAAAGAAGGTGTTATCGAAATCGAAGAAGGCAAAGGAATGGAAAACGAGCTGGCCGTAGTCGAAGGTATGCAGTTCGATAAGGGCTATATATCTCCATACTTTATGACTAATGCTGAAACGCTTGAAGCCGTCTTTGAAGATGCATATATTCTGCTGCACGAAAAGAAAATATCCAATGTTCGCGAGATTATACCGTTGCTGGAGAAAACCGCTCGGGTTGCCAGGCCGCTGCTGGTTGTTGCCGAAGACGTCGAGGGCGAGGCGCTTGCAGCGCTGGTTATTAACCGGCTCCAGGGCATCCTGAAAATCTGTGCCGTAAAAGCTCCGGGGTTCGGCGACCGCAGAAAAGCAATGTTGGCTGATATGGCAGTCCTGACCGGCGGAGAGGTGATTACCGAGGATTTAGGTATCAAGCTGGAGAGCATTGAGCTTTCGCAGTTGGGCCAAGCCAAAAAAATCGTTGTGGACAAGGAAAAGACTACAATAATTGAAGGGGCCGGGAAAAAGAAAGATATAAATGCTCGCTGCAGCCAAATCCGCAACCAAATCGAAAAAACAACCAGTGACTACGACCGTGAGAAACTTCAGGAACGGCTGGCAAAATTAACAGGCGGCGTGGCGGTCATCAAAGCGGGTGCCGCAACGGAAACAGAAATGAAAGAGCGCAAAGACCTGCTGCAGGATGCGCTCCACGCCACACGAGCAGCAACCGAGGAAGGTGTGGTTATAGGTGGTGGTGTCGCTTTGCTGCGAGCTATGCCCGAAGTGAAAAAGGCCAGAGCAAAAGCCAAGGGCAACGAGAAAATCGGCTTCGACATCGTTACCAATGCCTTGAAAGCACCAACAGCTCAAATCGCAGAAAACTCCGGTGACGCAGGTGACGTAGTTGTCGCTCAGCTTCTCGAAAAATTGGAAAAGGATAAGAACATCGGCTACGACGCTAATAGCGGCCGGTTCGTCAATATGTTCAAAGCCGGGATTATAGACCCTGCAAAGGTTACAAGAACCGCTCTGCAAAATGCTGCATCCGTAGCGGGGCTAATGTTAACCACCAATGTGCTGGTAGCAGACTTAAAAGAGAAAGACGAAGAACCGGTACAGGGGGCAGTAAGCTAACGTATTGCGTCGTGCGTGATGCGTATTGCGTAAAAACACGGTTCGAAGTATGAAGGAAAATATAAATGGGACGAAAAATAAGAACATATAGAGACTTGGACATTTGGAACGCAGCTATCGAATTGGTCAAAGAGACATATAAATCGACAGAAAAGTTCCCAAAAAATGAGGTCTACGACTTAGTTAGTCAAATGAGACGGTCGGCAATTTCCATACCTTCGAATGTGGCGGAAGGATTCAGGAGATATCACAATAAGGAATACAAGCAATTTTTGTACACTTCGTTAGGAAGTTGTGCAGAACTGGAAACACAAATAACGATATCAAAAGAGTTGAAGTATATGCGAGAAGACATAGAAGCCAAACTACTTGAAAGACTGGACCATATTTGCCGAATGATTTCAAACCTACTTAAAAAGCTTTAACGCGATACGCAATACGATATACGCGATACGATATACGCAATACGAGAAAATGGCGAAACGGGATTATTACGAAGTTCTGGGAGTAAAGAAGAATGCGTCTGCCGACGATATAAAACGGGCGTATCGGCGGATGGCGATGAAATATCATCCCGATAAGAACCCGGACGACAAAGATGCCGAGGCCAAATTCAAAGAGTGCGCCGAGGCCTATGAGGTCCTGAGCGCCCCCGAAAAGCGCCAACGATATGACCAGTTCGGCCACGAGGGCCTGCGAGGAATGGGTATGCGTGACTACGCGCATATCAGATGGCAGGATATAGGCAGCATTTTTGAAGATATGTTTGGGTTCGGTGACTTTGCAGACATCTTCGGGATGGGGGGTCGAAAAAGAAGACGAACTGGGCCTGCCCGCGGCTACGACCTGGAAACTTCTGTTGACCTGACGCTTAATGATATTGCTAAAGGTGTTGAAAAGACCATTGAATTTACGCGACAGGATATATGCCCGGAGTGCACCGGCAGTGGCTGTGCCAAAGGGACGTCGCCCGGCCGATGTCCGGGCTGCGGCGGAAGCGGGCAAGTGGTAAGAGGCGGCGGCTTTTTTCAGATGGTCTCAACATGCCCACAGTGCAAAGGCAGCGGGCAGATAATTACCAACCCATGCAAAAAATGCAAAGGCACCGGCAGAATACCCAAGAAGAGAGTCGTTAATGTTAAAATCCCCGCCGGCGTTCACGAGGGACAGGGAATAAGAGTGGCCGGCGAAGGTGAGCCGGGACGCAGCGGCGGGCCAAAAGGGAACCTGTACTGCTACGCCAGAATAAAACCGCACGAATTTCTGCAGCGAGATGGCAGCGACCTTATTACCGTTGTCCCCATAAGTTTCATCCAAGCCGCTTTGGGCACGACTATTGACGTGCCGAGTTTGAACGGAACAAGAGGCCTGAAAGTCCCACCGGGCACACAGTATGGAAGCGTCTTTAGAATAAGAGGCCAGGGACTGCCGAATATGCGAACAGGCCGAACCGGAGATGAACTTGTGCAAATCATTATCGAAACCCCGACAAAAATAAACGCAAAACAACAGGAACTACTGAGAGAATTCGCCAAAGCCGAGAATAAAACCGTTTTCCCACGTTGCAAAAGCTTTTTCGAAAAACTGAAGAAATATTTCGGTAACAATTCATGAAGCAAAAAGGTAAAGAAAAAACGAAGGAACAAAAGCGGTCCGAGTCGAAGAAGGACAAGCTGGAGGAACTTCTCGCTCAAATTGAGGATTTGCAAAAGGAAAAGGAGGAGATTTTTGCGAAGCTGCAGCGTGTCAGCGCCGATTATGCAAATTTTCAAAAGCGAGCGCCTAAACAAATTGAGGACACTATTTCTTACGAAAAGGAAAAGACCATAAAGACATTTCTGCCGGCTCTGGACAATCTCGAGCACACGCTCCAAAATGCCCCCGCCGTTTTGCTTCGCAAAGACGAAGCAGCTGGGGCGGAAGATATTGATGTTCTTGTCAAAGGTATTCAGATTATATATGACCAAATGCTTGGTATCCTCAAATCTCACGGCGTAGAGCAGATAAAAGCACTGGGGGAGGCGTTCGACCCTGCTCTTCACGAAGCAATGACTCAGCGGGCCGAACCGGACCAGGAGGAAAACATAGTCCTGGAAGAATTTCAAAAAGGATACAAACTTAACGGCCGAGTCATTCGGCCAAGCAAAGTGATTGTCAACAAGCTGGCATCAGAGCAAGCTCAGGAGCAGGGACAAGTTGAACAGGGACCGCAGGAGCGAACACTTGATGAATATGAAACAACGGACACGGAGTAACTATGCCGACTTATGAGTATATATGTGAAGAATGCGGATATGAGTTCGAGCAGTTCCAGTCTATAACAGCCAAGCCGCTTCGCAAATGCCCCAAGTGCGGTAAAAGAAAATTAAGACGCCTCATCGGCACCGGCTCAGGCGTTATCTTCAAGGGCAGTGGTTTCTATCAAACCGATTACAGAAGCAAAAGCTACAAAGAAGCCGAGAAAAAGGAAAAAGGCACCGCCGATACAGGCGACACCAAAAAGAAGGCCGAGACCAAAATCGAAGCTTCAAAAACTTCTGACAAGAGCAAAAAAGATACAACAAACAAGAAGAAATCAGCGTAACTCAAGCCGCCAGCCGCTTGAATTTCGCTGCCGATGCGCACAACTCAATCACAAATCCTGCGAGGCAAATTATCAAACCCGCGCCTAAATTGCTGCCCACACGCACCAGAAAGCTAATCACCAAAACCAGGCCTATGAGCGTCAAAAAAATCTGCAGCATTGAAATCTTATACAAAAAATCCTTTGGCGTTATAAATACAGGCACGGCTGATAAGATACCGATAATGAAAATCACCCAGCCGAGAGCACCTACGTTCGGACCTGTCTGGTAAACCGAGGCATTGCCGAGAAACCCAGGGACAAAAGGCCTGGGCACTTCTTCGCTAAAAGACTTGGACATAGGTGCTTGGGGGATAGAAGAATTAAGCATTTTGTTGGACATCCGGAGGATATACACCCAAGGCAGGAAAAAGCCGAGAATCACCAAAGCGGCACCTACCAGCATAACAATATCGGCTCGACTGAATTTCTCCTGCCCTCTTAGAGCGGTTGACCTACCCATAGCATCAAGTAACTCGCTGCCTTCCTCGGCACTGATTTTGGCGTCCTCTACCATTCGCAGAATCTTTGCTCTTTCGGCAGCATTGACAGCCCTGCTCTCGCCACTGACCGCCCAGGAAAAGAACTGAATGATCAGGATCACAGCGCATACTGCTGATGGCAATAGAAGCACCCAACGCTTCATTGGGATTGGCAGTGCGAAGAAAAGTACAGTGCCGACTATGACGGCCAAGCAAACTGCTGTCAGCCACCTCATCTTTGCCATAAATCTCAACAGTAATAGCACTACAGTAAAACAAAAAATTGGAATTGCGAACACGAGAATAGTCGATATAACATCGTTACGTACCATTTTCTTTCTCCTTATTGCTTGTGGGTTTTCAAAATATATGTGGCGTCTCGGACGCTGATTTCACCTTTATCTATTGCGTCCAGAATTTCTTTTCTGTTAAGCGGCTTCTCCTCTGTTACAGACCCCAAGAGTCTGTTTATGGTCTCGAGCATCTTGTTTATTGTCGGATAAGAGATTCCAAGCTCCTTCTCCACCGCCTTTATGTTGCCGCGATGACGCAGAAAAACCGCGATGAACTTTTGATACTCAACCGGCAGAAGTCCAAATCCACCGGCCTTGAACGAGCCGTTGATTTCACTGCCGCAGCCGCTGCATTTTATCCGCGTAATCTCAATCGGCTCTCCGCAAAACGGGCAACTCACCGGCAAATCAACATGTTTAATCTTTTTACCCATATAACTCTAATCTCAATTACATTTGGAATTTTAATCAATAATATCAATTTGTCAATTAAACTTTTCAAGAAAAACCAGTAAAAACTTAAAAATATTGACTGATGGGGCAAAAATAGCCGTTTACGGGCAAAAAAATGGGGCAATTGCGGGGAATTACTTTGTGAGTTTGGCGATTTGCTTGAATTGTGGGTGTTCGGCGGTCCTGAGAAGCTCAAACAAGGGCAAAAAAGACACAAAGGATAAAAATATGCAGTATCCCTTACGGGAGAAATCAGCGTAACTAAACCACCACCTTTTGAATTTCATTCCAGATGAACAGAAATTCAACAGTGGTGTTAATTCGACGGGCTTATGGTTCGTCGTAGCCGGTGCCGCTCCACAAACAATTGCTGCCATCGTCGGCCACAACATAGCCGTCCGCATCCAGCACGTACCCCATTTCTTCCAGCGACAATTTCTCGGTATGTCCATCCACAAAAGAGACGCATGCTTTCCCCATATGTCGGGCCTCAGCAGGGGAATGCTGCATCCAATGCTCCGGACGCGAGTGCCATGCAAAATTCACAGCTCCTGTGCTGCGTGCTATCTTCGGTGGGTCAAGAGTGTAGGAATGCAGGCCGTGAGGAATACTGGGCGGTCCTGACTCGCCGCGAGCCCCACGGCTATCAGCTATTACAATAGTCTCGCTCGGCCGTCGGATTTTCCCCAGCATGACTGGAAAGTTATGGAACTTGCCACCCGTTATGCGCGAGTTGCCCAGATACTGATAGTTGTAGCCATATGAACCATTCCGGATATCGCGTTTGTCGAAATTGGTATGTGACCATGAGGGACACATAAAGTAATCGTTGGTCATAATCAGCGTGTCACTATCGCTAAATGTGTCGCCTGGACTAGTAATGTAAGGTGACGGATCAATTACGGGGCCGATGCCGTGGTCAAAAAACCATGGCCATCGCGGCTTCACCCTGCCGTATTTATTCACGTAATCAGCAGGGGTGGTGGGTCCGAGTTTCATCATCCGAAACGGAGGAAACATGCCGTCATTTTGAAGAACATATATAGAGCCTGCCATCGAAATCCGCCTGACGTTGGCCATACATATCGACGAACGCGCCGCCTCACGCGCTCTGCCCAGCGCCGGCAGCAATATACCCATCAACAACGCAATGGTTGAAATCACTATCAGCAATTCGATTAAGGAAAAGCCATCCTGCCATGCTAAGAGATGCAACTGTGTTGAATATTTATAATTCGTGTGATTTTTTCCCATTTTCATAAATCTGCCAATAACCTGCATTTATTTTTCATTGTAATAAATTGTTTTCTGCAATTTTTGCAACTGTTTTATGTCCTAAATTTTTGTCTATTTGTCTGAATGCGGATTATGTGGGTAAGACAAGGGAACCCCCCTCTGTTTTTTCGCCCGCCGCCCCGACTCGCGTCGGGAGACGCGGGGGCAGGCAAAAACCTAGTCCGATTGCAGGGAATCACTTTATGAGTTTGGCGATTTGCTTGAATTGTGGGTGCTCGGCTGTCCTGAGAAGTTCAAACAAGACCATTTCAACGCTGGTGACGCTTACGCCTTCCGCCTGCATTCTGGTTATCGCAAGCTGCTTACTCTCCAGCGTTCTGGAAGAGACAGCATCTGCAATAACCTCAACAAGGATACCTTTTCGGAGCAGGTCAGCCGCTGTTTGATAGATGCAGACGTGAGCTTCTATGCCGCATAACAGGGCGTGCTGCCGAGACAAGCCCTTTAATTTGCTGTTAAAACGCTCTTCGCCGCAGCAACTGAAGCTTGCCTTGTCTATGGGCTCGTTATCACCCAAAAGCTTTGATATCGAAGGCACCGTCGGCCCAAGAGCTTCCGGACACTGCTGACACCATATTATTGGAATGTTGAGGATTTTAGCAGCTTTGATGAGAATTTGGATGTTTTTGAATAAATTTTCCTTGGCGTGCATCAATTGGGCAAGTTTGCCCTGGATATCAACCACCACAAGACAGCACTTCTGTATATCAAGCATTCCCTTATTCTCTCGTTGCCGGCACCTCGGATGTGCCAAAATCAGTCCCCACTCTTGTCTTCGACAAGAATACGTGGTAGTTATCTGCTACCTACAATCACAATAGTCAAATGCACCTTCTGGCCCTCTTCCACCGGCCTCGGCTGGCTCTTAAGCGTTTCCCTGTCCCAGGTCAGGCGCGGCTTGGGTGGGGTTATTAAATCCAGGCCCGTATCATTGATGGCAGCAAATAGCTCTTTACCCGGTATAATATCAGTCATATCATTCAAAACGGCAAAATTCTTTGCCACCTCGATGCGTTTTCCAAGGCTGTCCTGTTCAATAATTTCGGCAATCTGCTCAGTGTTCACTGAATTAACCACTACCTGCTCACCGAATCGGTCAGTTTCAATGGACAGTGTTGCCGAATCAAACTTTTGCCATATACTTCCCAAATCCGCCAATAGCAAACTCAGAGCCTCCCGGCTGCAACTGAGAGCATAGATATTCTTGTCTCGCCGGCTTACCGGACGTGGACCGGCGTAATTTAAGGGCTTATCCGGATGAGCACTTAAAAAGCCATTGTCCTCTATCGCCCTGTTGATAAATGCGTCAACTCTAACAAAGTCATCCGTTTCCAGTTCAAGTCGGCCATAAAATACTGCCGCAACCAAGGTGGACCCGGGCCTTTCGACTCCAACTGTTTCTCCTACGGAGTACTTAGGGACAGTCGGCTCCGGCCAACCTTTGGCAACAGTAACCGTTTCCACAGCGCTCTGGGGAACCACAATCGTGTAAACCAGCACAGTCAAAATAGCTACCAGCCCAAGCATAGCAGCAGCAGCCAGAATCTTACGAGCCAGCAAATATCTTGCTCCCTTCCGTTCGTCAAAAGCTGGTGGTCGCGAATCTCGGGCTCTGGGACCCAGAAGTGCCCGCGCTTTCAACGAAGCTTTTACCCGCGCCAGGATTTCAACCGGAGCGTCGGCACGAGGTAAGGAACTCACAAGCATTTTGCACTTTTGCAGTTCCTGCATCCGGTGCGCAATCTGCGGGTCGTGTTTTATAAGCCGTTGAACTTCGACCCGATGCCTCTCCGTTAACTCTCCGTCAATGAAGCTATTCAGCAATTCATCGATATCTGGTTTTTCTTTCATCGTAATATCGTCTCCAAAATCTCTCTTAGATTCCTTCTTGCCCTGCTCAATCTGCTTTTAACCGTGCCCAGTTCAATATCCAGCACCTTTGCAATCTGGGCGTAATTCATACCTTCAATATCACGCAGGATAATGACCGTTCTTTGCGCATCATCCAATTCCATCAACGTTTTCGCAACTATCTCATACAGCTCTTTGTTCTGAGCCGCCACAGCCGGATTGGGCGAACCGTTATCGCTCAAAAACTCCTTCAAATGCGCCCTCGCCTGCTGGTTATGCTCATCGTCGTCGGCATCCAGCGATTTATATCCGAGTTTGGCACTTCTCTGGCAGTAATTGAAGGTCAGATTAACGGCTATTCTAAATGCCCAGGTATAAAAGCTGCTTCTGCCCTCGAATCTATCCAAATTCTCTATTATTTTGACAAATGTCTCCTGCGTAAGTTCCGCAGCATCGTCGGGGTTTGCACATATTTTCAATATGACATTGTAGATGCGATTCTGATATTTGAGTATCAGCCGCTCCATCGCTTCAGAACCGCCTCGCCGGCATTGCTCAACCAGTACAGAATCGTCAATGTTGATATTTTGCGCTCCCGTCACGCCTTTTCTCCTCGATTAGACCAATATTAGCCAAAAAGGTTCCCATAAAAATAAGGCAAAACTGCAGGATATAATCGCAGATTAGCCCTTTTGGGTCAATCTAATTTAACGGGACTTACAAATAGACCCACATTTCGCCCATCCGGAAATACAAACGAAGATAACAAATTAGCGGGGTTAAAGTCTTGTTACTCTACGGACTCCGGCCACATAATCTCTCTGTTCGCCACAATCCAAAATCATCAATGGTCAATAATATTGTCATCCCCGCGGAGGCGGGGACCCAATCAATTATCAATTAAAACACCCCTTGCCACGTTAGAGGCATTCTCTTTGCTCTCTAATGGGGCCTGCCCTCCTCTTCCCCTGCTCTACTGTTCTCCTCTCCACTGCTCCCCTCGACCCCCTTGTCATTCCTGCGAAATTTATCCCTTACGGGGGCGGGAATCCAGACGAGCCGCCAGCCACGAAACCTGTCCTGAGTAACATCGAAGGATTGGCCTTGACATAATAAGACCTTTCTGCTATTTTCTATCGCTAAATACTGACAACTTGCAACCGGCAACTGCTTACTTTCTAACTGGGCCGAGATACGAAACTGTTTGGCGTTTTATGTCCGCCTTGGGTGGATATAATCATTGTTGGATGCAGAAAGATAAAGGAGCAATATCATGGATATCGACAGTATCAGAGCATTTTTTATGTGGTGTACGATTCTAAACTTTGCATTGCTGTCTCTCTCGTCGCTGATTTGTATCTGTGCCGGAGACTGGGTCTACCGAATACACAGCAAATTGTTCTCCATCTCCAGAGAAACCTTCAACATGGCGATATACTCATTTCTCGGACTATACAAGGTATTGGTCTTTGTGTTCATTCTTATTCCCTACGTGGCTCTGCTCATCGTCGCATAAATTGGATGAGCCGTGTAGGATGTGCAGCAGGCTTGCCTGTGCCCCTGGGCCATAGGCCTTAGGGACTTGTTTGCACATGTGAGATCATTAAATAAACCAAAACCCGCACTTGCCGCCAAAAACAATTTCTTTAATCTGCTTGCCCCGCCTGCCCCCGCATTCCTCGTTTTACCCGGGTTACTTTCCCTCTTTCCGAAAAAGGTGGGGCTGGCTTACTGTTGTTCCGGATTTAGCCTTAGGCGCCTTCTTTAGAGTTACATTAACCTGTTCTGAAGGCGGATAGTCTATTCCTTTACCGCCAAGCAATTCCTCTATTGTCAAAAGCTGCAATCTCGGATGCTTCCCCCACGCTGATTTGTAGAATCCCGCACTTGCAGCTTCCTTCCGCATATCTCTGGTCGGCTTAGCCATTGAAATCAATACACCTATCTCTGCATTCTCCCTGTCTATCACTCCTCGAAGGTCTCGCAATTGCGATACCGTGACGTTTTCACCGGATTTCACCGATATAATAATCTGCTTTGTTTTCGCCTTCGTTCCTCCTTCATCATGGAAATACAACCGTCCGTCGATTCCTTTATCCGCTCCCTTTTTCTCCTCAACAGGCCGAGCACCGACCAAGCCCAACGCCCACCACTGAAATTGATAAGGGTCTTCTTTGGCTAAGGCTTTGGCATCAGCAACTGAAACTGGCTCACCTATAACCTCAAATAAGACCTCTTCACCAAAAGTATCGCGGAGTCGCTTTTTTACAACGACCATTGCTGCCTGAGTAATGTCAATACCAATCCAGTGGCGATTTTGTTTTTGAGCCGCTATTATTGCCGTCCCACAACCGCAAAATGGGTCAAGGACAACATCGCCCTCATTACTGCTGACTTCTATAATGCGCTCAAGTAAAGCTTCTGGCTTTTGAGTTTGGTAACCAAGACGCTCTTTGTGCCATGAGCGTAGTGCTTCAATATCTATCCACATATCCTGCCCCGGCAACCCTTTGGCTTCATCGAGATACCGCTTCAAACGGGGAATCCCGTTCTTAGTATAGTATATCTTTCCCTTTTTATCATATTTTACCATCGTTTCCTGTGGACATCTCCATAGTCCTTTGATCCCCTTCCATTCGTACTCATAACCACCACCAGACAGACCACGAGCACTCAAGTTGTCGGACATCCATTTTCGACCGTCTGGATCACTGTATCGATAGTACGTTCTTACATAGTCCTCGTCATATTCTTGGTAAGTCTTATTCCAACTGTATTTATCACCCTTAGCATAGAAAAGCAGAGTGTCGTGGACATTCCCAAAACGTCTCGCATCACTATGGCTTGACGTCCTTTTCCAAATGATTTCATTCTTGAAATTCACCGGTCCAAAAACAGCGTCCATCAACATTTTTAAGTAATGGCTTGCCGTTGGGTCACAATGCAAGTAAATTGACCCGGTTGGCTTCAATACTCGATGAAGTTCTACCAACCGTGGCGCCATCATTGCAAGGTACGCCATCATATTATTTCCCCCAAAGAATGTATAGAAGGCTTGCATCACTTGAGAAACTTTTTGATGTCCGCTTTCCACAACTTCGTGATACGCTCTTGCAGCAGCCTCATCCCATTGCCAGGTGTCTTCAAATGCCTTGATTTGTGCTGCACTACGGCTGCCGTTTCGCTCAGCAAAAAGCACGTTGTAATCTTGGTCGCTCTTAAACGGCGGGTCAAGATAGATAAGGTCTATTGTCTCGTCCTTGATATACCGCCGGAGAATATCAAGATTATCACCGTAATATAAAACGTTTTTTGTCATACACTATCTCCGCCAATAATTCAGGCAAAATAAATACAGCCACATATATATCACAAACCGAGGGCTTTTTCAACGGCCCCACAGTCACCTATTTATGACGCGTGGAAGCCATTGAGCGAACGCAGTGAGCGAAGTGGATGGTAGGTCTCGATTAATCGTTCGTCGGAAGGCCCAATTTGTCAAAGAATGCTCTATTGCGTTCTTTAGCCGTATTAACAAGACGATCAAAGGAAATAACTTCCACATACGCTTTGAAGTTCTTCTTGTAAAAAAAGTATCCAAGCCCATCGATAGTTATTATCGCATCATGCATTTTGCAGCGCCTTTCAATACTAGGTGTAATATCACATATTACATAACAAAAGCCGGGGATATTCTCCGACTTGGGTATGGGTCGTCCTAATGCGGTTTGCACGGTTCCGTGTCTAATCTTGTCAAGATAGCCAAGTGCTTGCTCTATTGGATCTTTTTCTTCTCCTTCCACTGCGTCATTTCTCATCGGTCGCTTTATTTCAATAACGACAATTGAAGCCAAAGGCAAACGGTCTCCTTCCGATACCAGAATTGGGTTGTCGAAAACATTAAGACCGCAGATATCTGGTTTCTTTGTTTCTGTACATCCAGTAATTGGCATAGATAATAAAGTCTTGTCTGAAGCCAAATAGTTATGGAAAGCTAAACGTTCATCAAGCAACCAGAGGTTGCAACTATCAAACATAATCTCGTTAGAATCCTTTTGCATCGGCATAATCAGATTGTGAATCAAATCCTCTCGTGCATACTTTCCATCCTCCCCACGTTGGATAGCCTGTTCAAGAAGGTCTAAAATGACTTTCCTATGGAAAACATAGTTTACGAGATCAGATTTTTTAATATCCTCGGCTGTTTTAAGATATTCTTGGAGGCGTCTATAGTATTGCGGATAGTCTTCGCGCTCTCTAGGTTTCATCACATCATGACCATCAGCAAGCAGTTTTCCTTCGATTTCTGAAAGATGCTTATGAAGGGTTAGATCAAGTTCCTTGTCAGATATATTCGGATCAAAGTGTAACTTGTCTTCTGGGATCCTCTTCAGAATTGGACGATACCGAGGTGCTTTGTGCGATACAAAATCTTCGACCCGATCTTTGGCCTTCTTTTTGTTTTCTTCCAAATACTTAGAAAGATGTTCAGATGCCTTACTGATAATGGCATCCCTGATTTCGCTTAGCGATATTTCTTTTTCGGCGAAAATCTCCTCAACCTTTTCCTCAATATCAAAACCTGTACGTTCTGATCGTACATTTTCATCAAGAAAAGGCGAGCTGACATAACAGGCATATACAAACTCTCCATTAACGTCCCTAATCTTCCCGTACAGACCAGGAATCTTGCCCGTGATGTTTTCTTCTTGCACAGGTCTGTTGGATGCGCAAAAAGCAATAATATGAGCCTGTGATGAATGCGCCCGGAGCTTGACGTGTGTTAGTTCAAAATCATTTTCCTTAATCGAAATGGTTTCGGAAACAGCAGATGAGACCATGTGTTCTTCATAGATATCATCAAGTTTAATAGATTCATCAATATCTTTATCCTTCACAATAATTGTTGGAGCACCGCCTTTGCGTACAAAATACCACAAACAATGCTCAAAAAGACTGTTAGCAATTGTCCTTATGGTCTTATTCGAAGCTTCTCGATATCTCTTGCGAAAGCCGTCGAGCTGTACGCATGTAGATCTTGTTGCATCACCAGGTGCATTGCTTATTTTTTTGCCCCTAATACCGGAGGCGGCGTCAAAGACAAATGCTCGCGGCTTAAGGACATCTGTCTCATCTCTGTAAATACTATTGATAACCGCCTTATCGAAAGCTTTCAACCATAAGAGACGACCGACGCCACGACATCCCTTGGCTGCTTTGTATTCACTATCCAGAGTGTTAAAGGATCTCATGTTTACATCGTTAAAGCCAATGCCATTATCAATGACCTTAAAACTAACTATATCATCAATTGCATCTGGTCCCCTCTTTTTCTGCCCTCCCTTGAAGTCGAATTGGCCAGTAGTAACTTTTCGCAAAATTTCTACGGTTATTGTTCCATTTTCTGATGAAATACCTGCTTCTTCGATAGAATGAATTGAATTTACCACGGCATCAAAAACCGGTAGCAAACCACGGTAATATGGTAGTGAGGTGTTACGCAATCGCCCATGAAAATTTGTTTCTATGCTCATGTAATAATCTCCCTTTTCATCAGCAGAGAATCAAAGGTGTCCGCCTGTACCTTAGGTGGTATTTTTTTACACTCTTTTCTTTCCCTGCTAAATAATACCAAACCCACAATCCCCGCCTGCCCCCAGGGTGAACTCCTGCGCACCCACAAGCCGGGGTCAACACAAGGAAATCCGCACACTTCAGGGAGATTATAGGTGATATAGTTCGGATTTCAATAGAAAAATGCTTTTTTGGCGTTTTTGCTAAGAAAAACAGAATTATTATGGTTCTTATCCCTTAAACTTGTGCCCAAGCTTGCACCATAGGTGGTACTTGTGCCCAAGGTATCCGCGATTAATAAAAACCCATTTTCAGCCGGGTTTATAAATGGGCCATTGCAAATGGCCCTGTGACCGACAGCGAGTCTCTGTGGCGAAAGCTTGCTTTCAGAGCAGAACTGGCCGAGGACACCAGGCCGGCCAAAGCTCCGAGTCCTCTGTGCTCTCTGTGGTGATTTTTTTTCGGCCGTTTTTTTGTTGACTTTTGTTTGAAGTTTGGTATAATACCAACCCTGTACTCTCGTAGTACAAGGCAAGGCTCCTGGGGGCAAGAATCGTATCAGCAGATACAAGCCAAAAATCATCATTTGCCAAGCAAGGCAAAGTTTTGAACATTTAAATTTGGGTAATTTGAATTTGTTTAGGATTTAGAACTTAGGATTTAGAGTTTATGCAAGCCACGAACAAACTTTGTGCCTTAGTGCCTTTGTGGCTATGAGTCAATTCTGCAAAACAAACCCAATTTCCGAAACGCTCAAATGAACGTAACTTCTGTTAAAACAATGAACTACGAACAAATAACTACGAACGATGCCAATAAAAACAAACCCAATTTATCCCTACCGAAGG
>JGI10211J34971_10001425_pt1 | contig 19755 bp, 23 predicted proteins | sample Etolagsediment_FD_34971 | JGI IMG/M metagenome (IMG submission 34971)
ACGGCCTGCCGGACCGCCGGATGCTGCGCCGGGCGGTCAGCCGCAGGGCCGCTCCGGCGTGCCCGAGCGAGCGGATCGAGCCCTGTGCGGCGCGCCGCTTGAGCTTCCTGGCATCGAGCCGCCCGGTTGCCTTCATGCGGATCATGGGCGCACCTCCTCGGCCACGATGGCCTCGGTGCTCTCGCGGTCCTGCATCTCCGGTTTCCGGCGCAGCACGCGCACGAAGACCCCGTCCGGGTCGATCGGCATGGGCACTCCGTGTGCGTCCAGCAAGACGTGTCCCCGCAGATTCCCGAGCAGGTCGAGGACGACTCGAGACCAGTGGTATGCCCGGTCGCAGTAGCGCTTCCGCCGCCACTGCTCGGGCACGGCGCTTCGGTCGGTGTGGTTCTCGTGCCGGACATCGACTGGGATACAGGTGAGCTTTCCTTCGGGCAGGCCGGGGCGCATGAAGTCGCCGAAGTAGCGGTACTGGCTGTGGCGTTCGGCGAAGACCTTTCCCCTGTCGTCTGAGAAGTGCTCCAGGATGAACATGCAGTCGCCCGAGCCGGTCACGGGCCAGGGGTTGAACACCGGCTGCTCACCATGCAGGTCGGCCCAGGCGCGCGTGAACGCCCAGCCCAGCCCGGGCTGGAGGGCGGTAGCGCGGCAAAGTCCCGGCAGCGTCTGGCTGGACCAGCTCGCCAGCGGCAGCGACTCCTCGGTGTCGGTCATCACGCGGAACGGCTGCATCACGTGCCGGGCGTTCTCGGCGAGCCGGTCACGGACCTTCCTGAACCAGTGCGGGTCTGCACTCCAGCAGTCCGAGTCGCTGGCGAGGATGGAGGGGGCCGTCGCGTGTTCGGCCACGAGCAGGTTGAGGAGGCCTTCCTTACGGAAGAGCCCGTCGTCGAGGTCGTACTTGGGCAGCCGCACCCGCTCCAGCCAGTTGTAGTCGGGCAGAGCCGCGAGGTCCGCAGGCTCGTGGCCCTCCCGGTAGCACCACGCACAGAGCACACGAGGCATCTCCACCTGGTGTCCGTGCCAACGCGCGAAGGCTCGGACAGTGGCTTGGGCTCGCGCCCGGCTCTGCCCATAGAGCGGAACGAGCACATCCAGATCCGTCAGGCGGACGCGGGAACGTGGGGGAGAGGCGGGGCAGATCCTCGCGCGACCAGCCAGTGCCTTCGCCAGGTTGTGGTCGGGCTTCATCATACGGGCATCTCCGGCCAGAGCTCGAAGGTCGGCACGGACCAGGGAGACCCCCAGACCGTGATGGGCGGGGTGTCCTCTTCCGCGAGACAGTAGGCGTAGACGTCCTGACCGGGTCGGGTCGGGTTCCCCACGTACCAGTAGAAGGCGTCTGAATCCGGGTCGTAGACCGCGTAGACGCCTTCCTGCTCGATGACGCCGTTGAACCGGGCCAGGCCCCACGAATAGCTCGGGCCGGAGCCGTGGCAGCGGCAGTGGATCTCGCGGCTCCCCGAATACACCCACTGTCCGGTGCCGAGGTGGAAGTAGGCTGCCTCGGCGGTGGTGCGCAGGAACCACGAGGCGTCCTCGGTCCAGCCCGTCGGTACGCCGAGGCCGTCCACCCACATCCAGGCGTGCCAGACGTCCTCGCCGCCGTAGTAGCCGCCCGCGACAGGGGGCGGGTCGGCATCGGGATCGACGGTGATCCACGGCCAGGACGTGCGGTTGCGCCGCCGTGCCATCATCGCCTGGATGTCGCGGAAGCTCCTCACGTGGACACCTCCGCCGCTGCGCAGAGCAGGTACGTTCCGTCGTCCTCGATGACGATGCTTGCCAGGGCGGCCGCCGCGTCGGTCCAGGCTCCGGTGTAGAGCTCACGCGCCATGCGGTTCGCCATGGTGGGCAGCGGGAACGCTCCCGCGCCGGTCTTGATCGCGCAGAAGACACCGGGGCGTGAGAACGAGATCGTGGCGGCAACGATGTCCTGGTTCTGAGACCAGGTCATCTTCGTGCCGGGAATGACCGAAAACGCCGGGGCAGACCCGGTGTTGCCCCACGGGTAGAGGGACGCATACGCGAAGCAGATCCATCCCGTCCCGTCGTGCCGGTAGTAGCCGGGCGCGGCCTTCGCGTTGGGATCGAGGCCGGTCAGCCGGTAGAGCCGGTGCGCGACCGGGACGACAGGAAGCGCAGACACCTCGATGGCCGTGTCGCCGTCCGCGCCGGGCGGTCCAGCCGGACCCGTTTCGCCCTGGAGTCCTTCCGGTCCTGCGGGACCGGCTTCACCGGGCAATCCCTGTTCCCCCTGTGGGCCTTGCGGCCCGACTGGCCCCACGTCCCCTTGCGTCCCGGCAGGTCCGGGGTCGCCCTGTTCCCCCTGAAGGCCGGGAGGTCCGACAGAACCCATTTCGCCCTGGGGGCCAGCAGGTCCGGCGTCTCCCTGCGGACCGTCGGGTCCGGCTGGCCCAACGTCCCCCTGTGGGCCTTGCGGCCCGGCAGGTCCCGTCTCGCCTTGGGGGCCCACCGGTCCCTGAGGTCCCGCATTTCCAGGCGGCCCCTGCTCGCCTTGCGGCCCCTGAAGCCCGACATCGCCGAGTGGGCCGGGATCTCCCTGGGGGCCGGGTGGTCCGGCTTCGCCCTGGGGCCCGGCAGGTCCGGGAACGGGCACAGTCTCCGATGACGCGTAGTATCCCATCACCACGTCCCCCCGATGACGGTGACCACGTCGCCCTCCGTGCCCTTGATCAGGATGCGCGAGAGATCGACCCGATGCAGAGTGTGATACTCACCGGGCACCCAGGGCACGTCACTGCCGTCGTCGCCCCGGAACAAAACGATGTCCGAGTTGCCCGGAATGCTGCTGATCTCGAAGGACCCGATCAGCGGCACGCCTGACATGGGCCGGTAGTCGCTGGTGACCTCGATCCTGCGCATGATGGTGCTGTTCATCGGATCACCTCGAAGGTCAGCGTCACGACACTGGTGAACTGGCGGTACTGCTCGATGTGCTCGGGCGCGTAGACCGGCTCGTTCTCAATCTCCACGCACAGCGCCTCGGGGTAGTCCGGGAGCCGCTTGCCCACGCCGAAGCACAGGGTGATCTCCTCCACCAGCTCCAGAAGTTGCTCGATGTCGGACTGGTCAGCGAGCTTGCGCTGGATGCCGATGTCCACCTGCACCAGGCGCGAATCCGCCTGGCGGCTCGCGCGCTCGAAGCTGACTGCGCGTGGAACGACCGTGACCTTGAGCGTCTTCAGGTTGCGCAGGTCGAAGATCGGTCGGAACACCACCTCGGCCTCGAACTCCCGGCTGAATGAACCTGCGTTCATCTTGGCCGCGACGGCGTTGGCGATTGATGTGACAGTGGCCACGGAGCGTCTCCTATTTCAGCAGGGCCGCAATGAGTGACCCGATAGCGGCCAGCAGGGCCAGCACTGCGGCCCCGGCCGCCGCGAGGATGGCGTTCTGCACCTCGTGCACCTGTACGCAAGGCGGGCGGTGGTGAATGCTCGGATCCTCCATGTGCAGCCGGAGCATCCCCTTCATCTCCGCGACGTCCTCGCGCATCTCGTTCACCACGATCCACAGATCGCGGCTGTCCGGGTTGTCGGTGCCGTTGGGCATGGGGGGCTATTCCTCGTCGGTCTGTCTGGTGTGGATGCGAAGTGTGCTGCGGTTGACATCGGACCAGCGCCACTCGGGCTCGCCCGGGGGCGACATCACCTCGTAGCGGAGGCCGCCCTCGATGATCAGGTCGCCCGGCTGGGGAAGGACCGTCGGTCCGTCGATCACCAGGTCGGCGGCCCGGACCAGGTAGTCGCGGGACTCGGTCCGGAGCACGCGTCCGTATTCGTCGGTGCTCTCGAACTGCGTCCGCCCCACCGTGGCCTGGAGCCCGATGCGCTTGCCCGCACGCTCGAACCACACGGACGTGGTCAGGTGCGTGTGGCGCTGGCGCTCGAGCCAGTCGGCGGCCTTCCCCAGCAGGTCCGTCATTGGTCGAGCCTCACCAGGACGGTCTCATCGTCATCCTCGGCGGTGAGGATGCACTTGCCGAGATAGGGATAGGAGATGGGCGGCGTACTCCCGTCGTCAGCGTCGAGCGTCGCCTTCTTGTCCACCTGGAGCCAGTAGAGCTTCATCCCTGCCTCCATGGCCGTGCCGGGGCCGGACACCCGCGGGACGGAGTAGACGCCGGTCACGGCCAGCGCGCCCCTCTCTCCCGCTTTGATGTCCAGCTTGGCGATCCCGACCAGGTCGTGCTGGACGACCACGTCGCCCGCGTTCACGTCAGCCGGAGGGATGTAGTCCACCGCGTCGCCGCGTTGTTTGAAGACTGCAGTCATGATGGTTGTCTCCTGTGTGTTGCCTGAAGCGTTACTCGCCCTTGAACTTCACCATCCCCCGGAAGTCCTGTTCGCGGACGCCGAGGTCGAAGTAGACGCGGAACTTGATTCCGAGCGTGTCGAAGTCGGTCTCGCCGCGCTCGACGGTCGGGGTGCGACGGCCTTTCAGATACCCGATCTCGAACGTGTCGACGACGGCCGGGTCGGCGAAGAGGTACCAGGCCAGGGCCGAGGCCCCGGTGTAGTTGGAGTTGGAGAGGTACGGGGAGCTGATGACCTCCAGATCCTCGTCCGCCAGGGCGTTGTAGGTCGGGACGCGCTTCTTGTCGGTCGACCCCGTGGCGATGAAGAACGTGGAGTTCAGGAGCTCGCGCGCGGTCATCTTCAGCGCCGTTGGCACCAGCAGGAACTTCGGGCTGATGTTGATCGGCTGACCGTCCGCATCGACCTGGTCCAGGAACAGCTGCACCGCCAGGCCGAGGCTGTCGCCGGAGAGCGCCGTGTCGGTGCCGTCCTGGTAGTTGCGGTGAGCGGCACTGAACAGGTTGGCGGGATTGCCGAGAAGGCGGGTGAAGAAGAGCTGATCGATCTTCCGCGCCGCCCTGGCACCCATGCCGTCCGGGACCTTCAGGAACGCGCCCAGATCGTCGTTGTAGATCATCTGCCGGGTCAGGGCGAAGATCTTTCCGAACGTCCCGAGCTGGTTGGTCGCCTTCTCCTCGGTGAGTCCGCCGTGCTTGATCTCGCCGTCCGGGGCCACCGGCTCGAGGTCGCCAACGTCCGTCAGGCGGTAGCGCTCGGACTCTTTGAAGTCGTTGAGCTCGCCCTCGCTGCACAGGCGGGTGGCGATCACCGGTTGCGCTTCGAAGCTACGCAGCAGGCGCTTGTTCGCCACGTTGTTGAGGATCCCCGGCAGGGAGACCGTGCTGAACGCGGCACGGATGGTGTCGTTGCCGAAGCTGCGCGGAACAACAACCCCCTCAAGCCGCGCGCACTCCACGAAGAGCTGGTGCAGGCTTAGGTCCCGGCTGCGGCTCGCGCCGGACACGACCTCGTCGCCGTAATGGCGCACCAGGTCGGCCTCCCCGATGTTGGCGCGCATGCACAGGGCGGCTTCCAGGACACGCCGCTCGAAGCTCGGGCCGGGATCGCGCCGGACGGAGATGTTCACGTCCGCCACGGGGCGCGCCGCGCGGATGGCTGCGAGCACCCGCTGCCCGGTGTCATGGACCGTCCAGCCTGCGTTGATGGCCTCGCGCTCGATCTCGGCGAACTCACCGGCGCAGACACGCTGGATACCGGCGATACGCTCGCGTTCGGAGGCAACCGCCTGGGCGGCGGCGACGCCTGGGTCGGGGGCTGCACTGCAGGGCCGAGCACGCTGACCGGAATCAGCAACCGGGCCAGCAGGCGGAGGAGTGCTGCGAGTGTTCTCGTCATCGGTTGGTACCTCGCCGGTGAGAGTGAAGGAAGCGGCCACCTGCATGCGCGTGGCCTGATCGGCACCGACGGCGACGACCGAGACCTCGCGCAGCACCGAGGCGGTGACGTGGTAGAAGGGGGCGGCATGCTCCTGGCCGTTGACCACGCGGGTGCCGGTCTTGACCAGGTCGGACTGCTTGACCTCGGCCCCGATGGACAGCTGCCAGTCGGCCCCGCTCTCGGCCTGCTCGACGATCCCCGCCGCCTGGCCGCTCGAGGAGACGATTTCCCCCTCGATGTGAAGGGTGTCGTCCTCAACGCGCGCTGCGACCATGCCGACGCGGGAGCCGGTGCGATTCTCGTGGTTGGTCAGCAGCGGGACGCTGTCGGGGATCTCCATGCCGGAGAGATCCACCACGACCGGGTGCTTCCAGCCCGGCAGGCTCATTTTGCCGCCCGAGTAGGCGACTCCCTTCACTTTGGGGTTGCCGTCCTTGGCGGCTGCTTCGATGGTCACGAACTCATTCATGGTCACGGTTCTCCTGGGTTGCTGGGGTGACGTCGGTATCGATCAGTCCAAGCTCCCGCATGAAGCTCTTCTCACGGGCGCGCTGGCGAAGCTCTGCTTCCCAGTCCAGGCCCTGGCGGGCGTATTCGTGGCTGAGCGTGGTTGTGTTGTCTTCAAGCCGGAGGCGCTGGGCGTTGGCCTCCTTGTAGGGGTCGACGTGCTCGAGGCCATCCCAGAACCACTGGTGGGCAGCCGCGATGTCGAGGTCGCGGGAGAGCCCGTATTCGCGCAGCCAGGTGGCCAGGATGCGGTCGAGAACACGGGCGGCGATGAAGGCCTGGTCGATGCGGATGGCCTTGTAGTAGGTCTGGTGGTCGAGGCGGCCGGAAGCGTAGTTGTAGCCGGAGGAGTTCCCGGCGGCGACGTTGAAGGGCAGGTTCAGGCATCGGGCGATCTCGTTGAGGATCTCGCGCTTGAACTCGGCATAGGTGGTGGCGGGCTGCTTCGGGTCGAGCTGCGCCATCTTCCAGCCGCCGGGCATGGTCAGCAGCATGTTGCGCTCGAGCTGAACCAGGTCCATGGGCTCGACGGCGTCGGCCTCGCCCGATGCGGGTGCATCCGTATAGAGAATCCCCGCAAAGTCGGCGGCGGCTTCGGCGGCTGACAGTACCGCGAGGGTGTACCGGCGAAGCTGGGCGAAGAGCGGAAGCGCGGGCGTGATTTCAGGAATGCCCCGGTGCAGTCCCGGGCGGTCGGTCCGGAAGATATGGATCATCGCCTGCGCGGGAACGTCGAGGCCCTTCTGGCCGTAGTCGAACTGCGACCCGCCGGGGTGCTGCTTCAGGACGCGGTAGCTGGCCGGGTTGCCGTGTGCGTCCAGGCGGATGCCATCGATCTCGTCACTGCGTCCGACCACCGTCAGATCGCTGGTGACGCGGTCGGCTTCGACCAGGCCCAGGTCGATCTTGATGTCGTGGTCGATCCCCGGGTTCTCGACCAGCATGGCGAAGGACTCGCCGTCCTGGCAGCGGGCCATGCGCATGGTCCGCAGTTTCTCGGGGAGTCGGACGGCCTGGGACCACGCGCTGAACTCACGCTCCACGTCGCGATTCAGTTCGTCGTCATCGGTGAGCATCTGCAAGCGCGGGCCCGTGCCGATGGTGTCGTTGGCCAGCGTGAGCACGATACCCCTGGCATAGCTGTTGTTGGCCACCTCGTACCGGGCCCGCTCCCGCAGCGCCTTGCGCACTTCCGGGCTCGCCTCGGCGTCGGCGGAATGACCGTCCGCGGCCGCCCAGTGCTTCCGGTTCTCCGGGGTGGTTTGGGCCGCGTCGAAACGACCACGCACGATCCGGCAGTTCAGGGGACGCCGAGTCCGCCGGGGTGCGGGGGAGCGCCTGAACAGGTTGGAGAGGATGGTCAGCATGGCGTCAGCAGGCCCCCGGTGGAATCATCCTGCCGAGGCGAACCCCCAGCCCTTTCCGCTTGGCGGCCTCCTTCGAGGCCAGGTAGCGGTCAGCCGCGATCTGGTCCTGAAGGGAGTGCTGCTCAACGGAACCCGAATCGCCGCTGGCGCGGCGCGGCCCTTGGGCGTTCTCGCGGATCTGGTCTGTCAGTTGCTCGGCCAATCGGCACCTCCGGTTTCGGCCCGTGAGAGGGCCCATACCTATTTTCTCGCCGGGAAAATCCCGAAATGGCGTGAGGTCCGGCAACTTTTTTTGCCGAAAAGGGGAGAATCGTGCGTGAATCAATGCCGGTAGCGCGGGGTGTGCCGGGCTGGCGCCCGCATGGCACGAGCGGAAACAAACAGGCGGGGTCGGTGGCGGTGTGCAGCCGGTAGTGTGGCTGCCCTGTGCTCTCGGGAGGAGAGAGAACCTATGTCTATCCGACCACAGCCTCCAAGCCCGGGCTGGCTTGATTGGCAGGACAAAACAATTAGCGTATTAGCAAGAACTAATAGTTGCCCAGGGTGTCTGCCTCTGCGTTCGGAGATATGGCGCCCCTCTCGGTGATGAGGGTGTTTTGAAGGGTAGAACAACCAGGGAGAGTTGCTCAGCATGGACAATCGCAAAAGACGCCAACATGAAGAGCTGCCCTCGCAGTATGCCTACGTCGCGGACGACATCCTGGCCCTCTGCAAACCGCGTGCCGGGGTATGGCTCGATGTCGGGACAGGTCCGGGCGGTCTCGCGCTCGCTTTGGCCCGGCAGGTTCCCGGCAGCGTACTGGTGCTGATGGACCCCAACCCGAAAGCGCTCGGCAATGCGTTGCAGGCGGCGGGCGAGTTGGGTTTGGCGAATCGGGTCGTCCCCGTAGTCGGTCCGGCTGAGGCGATGCCTTTGCCTGACAGTTGCATCGACCTTGTCGTGAGTCGTGGCTCCGTCTTCTTCTGGGACGATCCGGTGTGTGGAATATCGGAGGCCCATCGCGTTCTCCGCCCCGGTGGAGAGGCGATGATCGGCGGCGGGCTGGGGCGCGAGTATCCAGCGTGGGCGCGTCGGGAGTTCATTCGCCGTCAGCGTGAGAATCAGCGCAAACGGGGGGCCGAGGCAATGCAGCGTTTCCGCGAGGTCCGAAGCCCCGAGACCTTCCAGCGCTGGGCTGGCGAGGCAGGCTTGCGGGACTTCACGGTTGTGGGCGAAGGCGGACTTGATGAAGACAGCCCCGAAGCTGGGGGCGGGATCTGGTTGCGGTTCACGAAGGGATGCGATGCCGCCGCCGACGGTTCCATGGCAGAGGACTGACGTGTCTTCAACGATGCACGCGGGGGTTCTGCGCGAGTCGTCCGTTTATGATTCAGAAAGGGCGTTGCCCATAGCGTGTATACCGATGAAGAACTCATGCAGGACGTCGCCAAGGGCGACATCGAGGCGTTCGGGGAGATCGTACGCCGCAACCAGCGCTATGCCTGGAATACGGCATGGCGACTGCTTCAAGACCCTGCCGAGGCGGAGGATGCCGCCCAGGATGCCTTCCTGAAGATCCTCGACGCCGCTCCTCGCTACCGTCCCACTGCCGCGTTCCGAACCTACCTGTGCCGCGTCGTCACACGCCTTTGCCTGGATCGGCTCGAAAAGAAGAAGCCGCTGTATACGGATGCCCCGCCGGTTTCCACGTCGCCCCGTCTCGACCCTTCGGATGAGCTGGCGGCCAGAGATCGTGCCTCCGTGGTTCAGCATGCCCTCCAGGCACTCCCGCCGCGTCAGCGTACGGCCCTCGTGCTGCAGTATTTCGAGGACTTGAGCTACAAGGGAATCGCCGAAGCCATGGGCGTATCGGTCAAGTCGGTCGAGCGCCTGCTGGCCCGGGGGCGAGACGCGCTTGCGGATCGGCTCGAGGCATGGCGGCAAAGATGACGAAGACGGAGATGCCGGGACTCCGGCGGGGGTTTTCCCGGTGAGGCCCGTTTGTACGGGTGAAAGGACAGATGACCATGGACTGCAGGAAAGCAAAACGAAAGCTGAACCGCTACCTGGACGGCGAACTCCCCGTCCGGGATCGCGACCATGTCGAACAGCATCTTCGAGAGTGTCTGTCGTGCCGGAATGAACTGGAACGCCTGCGGGTTGTGGCAGATGTGATGTCGGCGCTTCCCGAACCGCCGGAAGTCCCCGGCAGGTTTGCCGAACGAGTAATGAGTCGCGCCGCCCGGGACGTCTCCAGGAGAGGCAGACTCCTCGGTTTGTGGCAGTCCGTGTCGCCCCCGATGCGAATCGCCGCTGCCGCCATGATCGTTCTGGGCGTCTGTCTGGGGGGTCTGATGAGCCGGGACGTGCTGCGCGGCCGGGATCCTGCGGCGGATGCTGCAGTAACGGAGCTGGACACCTCGTACGGTTTTGACTACCTCACGGATGCCCCGGATGGGTCACTGGCAGATTCCTATCTCGCCTTGGCGGCGGGGACAAACGGAGGGGGTGAGTAACCATGCGCCGGAAAGTCGCTCTGCTTCTGATTGCACTGTCGGTGGCGTTGAATGTTGCCTTCGTCACGGTCTGGGCTCTCCATGCGCTGCCGCCCTTGATGCAGCCGGGGGAACCGGCTGGCGCGGAGGGCATCTGGTGTCCGCTTCACCGCAGGCTGGCTGCCACCGAAGCACAATGGCGGGAGATAGAGCCGCGCCTGGTCGAATTCCAGAAGGCGGCACGCGAAGTCTGTGAGGAGGTCAATCAGAGCCGCAGTGAGTTGATCGGTCTCATTGCCGTTGATGAACCGGACATGGAAGCGATTCAAGCCAAGCAGGAGGAGATCCTGGCGGGACAGCGACGCATGCAGCAACTGGTGATCGACTACCTGCTGGCTGACAAACGCACGCTGACGCCCGAACAGCAACGGCAGTTGTTCGACATGCTGCGGCAACGCGCGGGATGTGCAGGGCACGGGCCCATCGCCGGACCGATGCGCGGCGAACCGGGGTGTCGTGGTTCCGGATCGCAGCGACACCGGTGAATGGGGTGATGGGATTTTGGGAATCTGAACGGAAAAGACAAGGAGCAATGAGATGAAGAAGACAATCACGATGTGTGCAGTGGCAATGACGGCGATCATCGCCGTATTCGCCGTCGGAGTCTATGCCCAGGAACAGGCTGCCAAAGGCGATGGAGAAATCGCCGCGAGCGGTGCAGCGGTTGCTTCGGAACGTGCGTTTGTGGACAAGGACGGCGACGGAGTTTGCGATCTGGCGAAGACGTGCCACGACGACCAGACAGCCTGCCCCTGCGACGGGAAGGGATGCTCGCAATGCCCGGACTTCAAGGATGAAGATGGTGATGGCGTCTGCGACACACGCGTGACATGCGATAGGCACACCGGTGCCGGATGCTCGTCCACTCAGGCGCGGTGTTCGCGCCGTGCCGGGGTTTGGGATTGCCATGGTGCACAGCCGGAGGCCGTAGCCGGACGGAACGCAGCCGGGGACGACCGGGCGGCGGGGACCTGTCCGGGGCATACAACGGGCAGGACCGCATGTGGGCGGAGCAGAAGCGGCTGGTGTCATTGACTGTCGCTTGCGAAAGACCGGCGGGTACATGCCTCTGCTTCAGGCCGAACCAGGACCAACAGCTTTCCGGAGTCAATCCCATCCGGTGCGAGACGACAATCGGCTGGCACAGAATCGCGGCGCTTGCTGCCGTCAGCCCTGGTTAACAGAAAAAGGAACGGTGATGCCATGAAGTGCAACGCATACAGAATCCTGATACGCGAACGCGAGGCGGACACGCTTGACCCCGGCGAGATCGAGCTTGTAGAGGAGCATCTCCATGCTTGCGAGAGTTGCCGGGCATTCCAAGAGGGGCTGCGTGCGAACTCGGAAAGGCTGAGCGAAGACGCCGGTCTACCGGGCGGACCCGTCGTCGGCGCGTCGCGGCCGAGCGGTTCGTGGGTATGGGCTGCTACCGCACTCATTGCCATCGCTGTCACCGCTGGGGTTCTGTTTGCGGCCGGTGGGAGAAGCTGGCTGCACCGTCCAAACGGTCATGGTACTGGCTGTGCAAGGACAGCCGTTTGGGGACATCGATGACCGGGGCGGGTGACGGCCCACACACCGCAGCATCGATCCAAGCTGCTCTTTGGGCTTTCCTGCTCCTCTATGCGGGGGTCGGTTGTACCTCAATGCGGCCTCGGGAGCATGGATTTGACGCGCCAGTCACGCAATCGGACCAGTTTCACGCTGATCGTGACTTCGGCGTGGGGTCAAGACGTGCCGGGAACTCGGCTACCGATACGCCGACCAGCGTTCCCCTGCAAACGGAACATCCACTGACTCTTGGGGAGTGCATCCGCATCGCGCTCGAGCGGAATCCCCGAACACGCAGCACGTGGGAAGCGGCACGCTCGGCGGCAGCGAGGGTGGGAGAGGAGCTTGCGGAGTATTTGCCGTCGGTCGATCTCCAGGCTCAGACTTTGCGCGGCAAGACCGTTTCCCTGGACAAAGAGGAGGAGAATCGCACGCGTGATGTCTACGCCGCGGGTATCGACGTGGGCTACCTGCTGTTTGACGGCGGCGCGCGCACAGCGCGGGTGGAGGGTGCGGAGGCCGCGCTTTTCGAGGCGGGCTTCCGTCACAACACCAACCTGCAGGACACTGCGTTGGCGGTCGAGGCTTCCTACTACGAGCTTCTGGGTGCCCAATGGTTGCTCAAAGTGGCCGAAGACACGGTGACGCGCACTCGCTACCAGATGGAGCTGGCTCGGGCACGGTACGAGTCAGGGGTCGTGACACGGGCCGATGTTCTCAGGGCGGAGACGCAGCACGCGGATGCGCAGCTGCAGCATGTCCAGGCCCGCAATGGCGTACGCATATCGCACGGTCGCCTGGCCCACGCGATGGGAGTTCCGGTCCACAGCACCTTTGACGTTGCGGAACTGCCCGACCACATACAGCAGCAGGAACTGCCGCTCGTCGAGCGGCTCCTCGACGAGGCCGCCCGGCAGCGACCCGAGCTTGAGGCCGCACTGGCTCGAATCGAGGCGAACCGAGCGCAGGTGGCTGAAGCGCAGGCCGCCTACTGGCCGACGCTCAGCGCCGAGGCAAGTGCCGGGCGCAGAGACACCGAGTTCGTGCCGGAGCGGGATGAATGGACGGTCGGGCTGACCGTTGCGTTCCCGCTCTTCGACGGCTCCGAGAGAAGGAACCGCCTCGCACGGGCACGGGCGGATCTCGGTCGGGCTGTCGCCGACCATGCCGACCTTCTGCAGGGGATAGAGCTGGACGTGTGGACGGCCTACTGGCGGCTCACCGAAGCCGCCGAGGCGGTAACTGCGGCTGCCACTCTTACAGCCAGTGCACGCGAGAGCGCGCGCCTGGCCGAAGGAGAATACAGGAGCGGCGTCACCTCAATTATCGGCCTGATCGACGCCCAGACGGCGCAGACGGCAGCGGAGCGACGGTTGGTCCAGGCGCGTCTGGATTGGTACACGGCGAAGGCCCGCTTTGAGTGGGCTGTCGGCAGATCCCTTGCTGCGAACAACGAACCATTGGAATAGACGCATGAGTCATCGAATACACCGCCACATGCTCTTCGGGACACTTGGGGCTGCAATCTCCCTGGTACCGGCCGCATGGTGGGCGGCAGCTCAGTCGGGACAGCCGAGTGGGTCGGGCTCCGGCAGGGAACGCAATCCCCTCCGGGTCGTGGTTGTCGAGGCGGAGACCCGCGACCTGACTCGGGATCTGCAGATCACCGGCGAGGTGGTCGCTACCCGTTCCGTGGTCGTGGCCGCCACCAAGGAAGGGCCAGTCAGCTATTGCCCATGGCGGGAAGGCGACCGCGTTCGTGCAGGCGAGAAGCTCGTCGAGATCGAGCGTGATGTGCATCAGGCGGAAGCTCGTACGGCACGGGCCGCGTTGGCCGTTGCCCGGGCCCGCCTGGCGGACCTGCGTGCCGGTGCCCGGCCCGAGGAAATCGCCAGGGCTGAAGCGGTGGTTCAGAAATGGCAGGCGACGCTGGATGAAGCGCGGAAGGCCTACGACCGACAGACACAACTGGCTGAGCAGGATTTCACCTCGCGCCAGAGCGTCGATCAGGCCAGTGAGCGCGTGAGTGTCGCGACAGCAGAGCTGGCGGCGGCCGAGCAGGCCCTGCGGATGCTCGAGGCCGGTCCCACTGCCACCGAGGTCGCCGTTCAGGAGGCCGCTGTCGAAGAAGCGGCGGCTCGAGTGGCATTGGCAGAGGCACACCTGGCCGAGTGCGTTGTCTCGGCCCCCTTCGACGCAGTGATCACTGCGGTCCATGTGCGCGCCGGGGACCTGGCTGTGCCACGAACTCCACTGGTGGCGATGTACGCACCCGACTCGCTGGTGCTGCGGTTCAGCGTGCCGGAGAGGTTCTCCGCGGGCCTCCGGCGAGGGATGGAGATCGGGGCCATGCTTGACGCCTTTGCCGGACAGGCATTTGCCGGTGAAATCGTGCGCGTGTATCCCGCGCTTGAGGCAGACATGCGAACGCGCACCGCCGAAGCGAATCTGCAGACGGAGGCAGAGCTGATGCCGCACCAGTTTGCGCGTCTCACGCTGCACCTGGATACCGTCGAAAACGCCGTCACCGTCCCGGCCGATGCCATACTCGAAACGCCTGAGGGCGCACACATCGTGTTCGTGGTCGCAGAGGACAAGGCCGTCCGTCGGGAAGTCGAGGTCGGGATCGAGCAGAATCACGTGGTCCAGGTGACGAGGGGATTGTCGCCGGGCGAGAAAGTGGTCGTCACGGGGAACGAGATGCTGAGAAACGGAGCCCCTGTCCGCATCGCGGACGGTGGCGGCAACCAGGGCGCAGGCAGGCAATCGGGCGGCAGGAGTATGCCCGGCGGTTCCCCTGGCGGAGCGGACGGGAGGAAGCCGTCAGCATCCCGTGGTGCATCGAACGCGCCGGAGTCCGGTCGATGATCGCCACCAAGTACTCAGTCCAGCATCGTCTCGCCACCAGCGCCATTCTTCTGGCCCTGGTGGTACTGGGATTGTACGGTCTCCGGCGTCTGCCGGTGGACTTTCTGCCCGATATCACGTACCCGCTGGTCAAGTTGCAGATTCGCTGGCCGGGAGCCACGCCGGACGAGATTGACAAAGACATCGCCGACCCCCTCGAGCGGCTCATGGCCACGGTGGACAACCTGGACACCATCGAGTCGTCCTCGCGCGAATCCGTCTATTCCCTCGATGTCCATTTCGAGTACGGCACCGACGTCGACGCGGCGTTCCAGGATGTGCTCGCGGCTCTGACCCGGGCACAGCCCGACCTCCCTCCGGACATCGAGCCGCCCTTCGTGTTCAAAGCAGACCCTTCTCAACTCCCCGTGATGCAACTGGCTGTTCGCTCGGACCGATGGGGGCCGGTTGAGCTGCGCGAATGGGCCGATAACTGGCTCCAGGACCGGATCCTCGGAGTGAGGGGAGTGGCCGGGACGGAAATTGTGGGCGGCCTGGAGCGCGAGATCCGTATCCTCATCGATCCGGTGGCACTCGAGAAGCACCGTCTGTCGCTGGACACGGTATTGACACGGCTCCGCCAGGAGAACATCGAGCAGACCGGAGGGCGGATCACAGCAGGTCGGAGAGAGATCATTGCCCGGACGACGGGTGAGTTTGCCTCGCTTGAAGAGATCCGGTCGGTGCTCCTGGCCCGCCGGGGCCGTGACAAGCTGCATGTGCGGGACATCGCCACGGTGGTCGACAGCCACGAGGATGTCCGCGTGGTGACGCGCTTCAACGGCGAAGGCTGCGTCAGGATGTCGGTACGAAAGGAGGCGGAAGCCAATACGGTCGAAGTGGCCGAGGCCGTAGCCGCCCGACTCGATGAACTGAGACCGTCCTTTCCCGAGGGTCTGCAGATTGCTGTCATCGAGAGCCAGGCCGACTACGTGCAGCAGTCCCTGGCGGGTGTGCGCGACGCGGCCATTGGAGCAGCGATCCTTCTCGTCATCGTCGTCTACCTCTTCCTGGGCAGCTTCCGGCAGGTGCTCGTGATGGCGCTTGCGCTGCCTCTCGCCCTGGTGCTGAATTTCGGCCTGATGAAGATCGCCGGTTTCACCATCAACATTTTCTCGCTGGGGGGCCTGGTGGTTGCCCTCGGCGTTATCCTCGACAACGCGACCGTCGTACTCGAGAACATCAGCCGCCTTCGTCACGAAGAGCACGACGGCGACCTGTCGCGTCAGGCAATTGCGGGCACCTCCGAAGTCGGTCCCGCAATCGTCGCGGCCACGCTCTCCTATCTGGCACTGTTCGTGCCCTTTCTGATTGTGCCGGGGCTGACAAGTCTCCTTTTCAAGGAGCTCATTTTGGTGGTCGCCGGGATCGTTGTCATCAGCCTGGTCATGGCCATTACGGTGACCCCGATGCTCGCCGCCACCATCCTCCATCGGCGATTGCCGCCGACCGCCACGGGCTTCGAGCGGATCTTCACACGGATTGCGGACCTTTACGGCTGGTTCCTGAAGTGGGGGTTGCATGGACGTTGGATCGTCATGCCGTTGTTTGCGGGCGTCCTGGTCGGCGGAATCGTGTTGATGCAGCGTCTTGGCGGGGAGTTCCTGCCGCTGATGGACGACGGCCGGATCATGATAAAGGTGAAGCTCCCGTCGGGTGCCGCGGTGGAGGAAACCGATCGTGCGCTGCGGGCACTCGAGCGGCAGATCAACGGGGACGCGCTGGTGGACTCTGTCTTCTCCCTGGCCGGAGGGCAGGTACGGGGGCTGTACACGTATGAGGTGGCCAACGAAGGCGAGCTGGACATCCAGCTTGTGCCCCGGGCCCAGAGAACGGTGAGCACGGCGGACTTCGTCCAGCGGCTGCGGCAGGTCGTCGGCAAAGCCACGCCTCCCGGCGTGCGCGCCATGCCGAGACAGATGCCGGTGAAGGGAATCCACGGCATGCGGGGCTCCGACATCCTGCTCGAAGTGCGCGGGCAGGACACGGCAGAGCTTTTCACATTGGCTGAGCAGAGCGCGCGAGCAATGCGTGCATCGGGCCGCTTTGTCAATGTCAGCGTATCCATGGACCTCTCTCAGCCGGAGTACCAGGTCGTCGTCGACCGAGCCAAGGCCGCTGAACTCGGCGTGACAGTAACCGATGTTGCAGGTGCGCTGCGCGCCTTCGTGAGCGGCGCGGTTCCAACCCACTACCGGGATGGGGGCGAGTACTACGACGTCCGCGTGGTCATGCCCGATGAGCGGATGACAAGTCGCAGGAGCATTGAGAACCTGCCCATCACCTGTGATCGGGGGGGGACGCTGCGCCTGCGCGACGTCGCGGTCGTGCGGCCGGGGGTCGGCCCGGTTGAGATCATGCGAAAGGACCAGGTCAAGCAGGTGAACGTCGAGGCGGATATCGAGGACGGCGATCTCGCCGGGGGTGTTGCCGGGCTCCGTGACCTTCTGCGCGACGTCGCTCGCCCGTCCGGTTATGAGTTTGCCTTCGGCGGCAGAGCCGAGATGATGGCTGAGATGAAGACGACCGTTCTGGCTGTACTCGGATTCGCGCTCTTCTTCGCGTTCATCATTCTCACGGTCCAGTTCAACAGCCTCAAACTGCCGGGGCTCATTCTCGGCAGTGTCCCGGTCTGTCTGACCGGCGTGGTCTACGCGCTCTACGTGACCGGGTTCCCTCTCGGAGCCACGGTGATCATCGGGGTGCTGGTGGTGGTGGCCGCCACGGTCAACGACGGCGTTTTGCTTCTGACGTTCGCCGAAGAGCTCGAGGAACGGGACCACGTTCCCGCGTTCGACGCCGTAGTGCAGGCCGCGAAAATCCGTCTGCGCCCGCGCGTCATGACGACCCTGACCACGATGATGGGCTTCCTGCCGCTGGCACTTAACCTCGGTGAGGGCGGCGACATTCTGCAACCCATGGCCGTCGGAGCCATCGGCGGACTCCTCCTCGAACTGCCCGTGGCGCTCTTCCTGATGCCATGCATGTACCTGCTGGTCGCGCGGAGCAGCGGTGGCGGTTCCGCGAGCCCGGAATAACGTTGCACCTGTGTCGCACTGCTGACGACAGCCGGGGCGCAGGATCTCTCTCCGCGATTTGCCTCCCCCTCGCGGCTTGACACACGAGCTTCGCAGTTTAGAGTATTAGCAGGAACTAATATGAAGAACGAACCAGACAAGTTGGCAAGAGTTCTGAAGGTCCTCGCTGTAGGCACGCGAGTGCGCATTGTGCAGCTCCTGCGGGAGCGGACGCTCTGCGTGAACGCACTGGCCGCGCGGCTTGACGTCACCCAGGGCGCGGTCTCTCAGCACCTGCGGGTGATGCGCGACGCGAACCTGGTCATCGACGAGCGTCGCGGCTACCGGGTCCACTATCGCCTGAATGAGGAAACCCTCGAGCAGTGGCGGACGGACATTGACGCGTTGCTGGCCCCGCTGGAACGGGGGTCGGCCGACAACACACCCGAAGAAAAAGGAGATCGACCATGTGCGGCAATGAGAGGAAAGAAGGATGCCTGAAGCCGGAAAGCCTGAAAGGCTCACCTAAGGAGTGCACGCCTGAGCAGATCCGTGAATGCCATGGCGACGCGGCGGGACATCCCTGCGTCGAGACGGAAGGTTGCGAGCATCCCGAGCGCCTGAAAGGGAAACCCGGCGAGTGCTCGCCCGAGCAGATCCGTGAGTGTCACGGGGACAGTGCCGAACACCCGTGCGAGCAAGGGTAGGACGTGGGCAGCCGGGGCAGTGCTGTTCAGTGCTCCCGGCAGAGAAGCACGAAGTGGGCAATCTGGCGAAGGAAGAAGGCAGGAACGACCCCATGAAACTCGGCGTGATCATCACTCAGACCGATCCCGAAACAGTCTTCAACGCGCTGCGCCTGGCCCTGTACAGTCTTGAGCAGGGCGACCAGGTGCGCATCTTCCTCTCGGGTCGGGGCGTCGACATCGACAAGACCGAGGACGCCACCTTCGACGTGAAAGGACAGGCGCAGAAGGTCTTGGACGCTGGAGGGGAGTTCCTTGCCTGCGGAGCCTGCCTGAAGCTGCGGAACTCGCAGGGATCTGAGATCTGCCCGCTTTCGACGATGAAAGACCAGTACGAGGTCGTCCGCGATTCCGACAGAGTCGTTACGGTGTGATGGGGTCTGATGGCAAAGCGCGAAGACAAGTCGGCCTTCAACACGCTGGCCGACCGCTACGACCGGTGGTACGAGACAGCACAAGGCGCGGCCGCTTTCCGGGAAGAGATCGCTTGCCTGCGGACAGTGTGCCCTCGGTTTCGCGGACGCTGGCTTGAGGTGGGCGTCGGCACCGGCCGTTTTGCCGCGGAACTGGGAATTGCAGAGGGACTTGACCCATCGACCACGATGCTGCGGCACGCCGCCGGGAGAGGCGTTCGCGTCTTTGAAGGCAGGGCTGAAGAGATCCCGTTCCCAGATGACACCTTCGACGGCATTCTGCTGGCCCTGTCTCTCTGCTTCGTCCGGGATGCCGATGCTGCTCTAAGCGAGTGCGCGCGCGTCCTCCGACCGTCGGGGACGCTGTTGCTCGGGATCGTCCCGGCAATGAGTCCATGGGGTGGCTTCTACGCGCGCAAGGCGGCCGAAGGTCACCCGATCTACTCCCTGGCCATGTTCCGCACCCTTGCGGAAACGACGGCATTCGCGGAAAAGCGGGGTTTCGGACTGTGCGCTTCCGCAAGCGGCCTGCTGTGGTCCCCGGACGGTCTGCCCGACGCGGAGCCGTGTGTGGAGCCCTGCGGCAAGGAGAGTGCGGGCTTTGCGGCACTCCGCTTCAAACACTGAACGCCGAGCACTTTGACCAGGAACTCACGACCGAATGTCCGACAGCACTGCCAACAGAGAACCACGTGTCACCTGGGGACGCTTCCTCATGGACGTGTTCATCTGCTCCCTGGGCGCATACGGCGGGCCGGAAGCCCACTTGGGCGTGTTCACGGAACAGATGGTGGTCCGGCGCAAGTACCTCAACGAGACCGACCTGATTGAGCTGGTCGCCCTGTGCAGCATGTTGCCGGGGCCGACCAGTACTCAAACCATGGTGTCCATCGGCTACCGGATGGGCGGGCCTGTCCTGGCACTGCTGACCA
>JGI10211J34971_10001426_pt1 | contig 19720 bp, 15 predicted proteins | sample Etolagsediment_FD_34971 | JGI IMG/M metagenome (IMG submission 34971)
CTTGTTTTTATTTAAAATAATATGGGGGCTTACATGAAAAGAAAAGTTTTTGTGATTGCCATTTTGGTGATTGTTCTTCTTGTATCTCTGGCAAGTATTCAGGGATGTGGCAAGAAGAAAACCGATGAACTCAAACCGCCCAAAAAACCCGAAGTTACCAAGCCGGAAGAGCAGACAAAAGATACGACTCAGCCAGCGCAGCAGACAGTTCCTGCGAAAAAAGTGCCACCTGACCAGGCAAAATCGTATGAACTGCAGGTTGCTGCCAGTCCGAGTTATGCAAATATCATTACAGAGAAAAATAAGCTTGCACAATATGGATACGAGACAAAGATCACGACTACCAAGAAAAACGGTAAGCTTTTTTATCGTCTACGTCTGAAAGGTCTGTATTCCGCACCAGAGGCAAACGAACTGGGAAAACAGCTTAAGGCTAAGTTCCCTTCAATTAATGATTATTGGTTAGCTAAAGTTAAATAAATAGTACACCACACTATTTTAATCCCGACATTCTTACTCCGAATGGAGGGATTTTTCTATCTTTATGAAGAAGGACAAAGAACTCTTCCGAAGCTGGACAATTATTGATCTTGATAATTTCCGTTATAATGTCGAGCAACTGAGAAGTCATCTTCCCACCGGAACGCATTACATGCAGATCGTAAAAGCGGATGGATATGGACATGGTTCGCTGGAGATTGCCCGTGAAGCAGAAAAAATAGGCATTGACTGGTTTGGTGTTGCAAACAGTGACGAAGGTGTGCTCCTCAGGCTGGAAAATATAAACAAGCATATTCTCGTACTCAGCCCTTCATTCGACAGTGAGATCGAAACCCTCGTTACTTATGACCTTACTCCATCCATTTCTGACATAAGCTTTGCTCAAAATCTCAATACTTATGCCAAAAAGCAAAATAAAAAACTACCCGTACATATCCTTTTTGATACTGGAATGGGGCGCGCTGGTTTTTTATGGGAAGAAGCTTCCAATATTGCAACCAAGATCAAAGGTTTACATAATCTCCAGATCGAAGGGCTTTCTTCGCATTTTTCAATGAGTGAAACCGAGGACATTTCCTTCACAGAAACACAGAATGACCGCTTCAAGAAGATCGTTGAGATTTTTCATAATATTGGGATCAACCCGCCTTACAAGCATATTGCCAACAGCGCTGCAATTATCAACTTCCCGGAATCTTGCCATACCATGGTACGCGCTGGTTTGCTTTCCTACGGCATTTATACTGCGGATAATCTCAAGGATAAAATTAAACTCAAGCCAGTCATGACTTTTAAATCAAAAATCGGACTGATAAAAGAGTTTGCAGAAAATACGGGCATAAGTTATAATCAGACGTATATTACAAAAAATATTACAAAAGTTGCAATACTTCCAATCGGTTATGGCGATGGATATAATTTCCTGCTTTCAAACTGCGGTAAGGTTTTGGTTCATGATACGATATGCCCCATTCTCGGTCGAGTGACCATGGATATGATTATTGTTGATATTTCTCATGTGAAAAATACAAAGGTTGGAGACGAAGTCACGCTCATAGGAAGTGAAAAAACTCAGTCAATCTCCATCGAGGAACTGAGCTCATACTATAACGGACTCACCTACGAAATGGCGTGCAATCTCGGCAGACGCGCTCAGAGAATTTATATCCGCGAGCACAAAGATACTGCGATAGAGCCCATTTCCAGAAGAACATTTATTGCGAAGGATTTCTCAGATACAACTCTTGAGAAGGTTATCGAATCCTCTCTTAATCAGCGGCTTAACAGCAACGAGATCGGCAGCATAGTGTACCAGGAAGTACTCAAAAAACTCTTTTACCGAACAGATAGAGAAATGAGCTGGAAAAGAGATTTCGTTCATGAGATTGTGCTCTCGGAAACAGACCTTGATCCGCTTGTGTCGAAGTTTTTTTATCATACGAAAACCAAATTACGATACAAAAAGATACTCACGAACGACACGTTCAAAATCGTTTGTGCAACAAGTCCCGAAGATTTGGAACAATATATTCTCTCACCTGATGTTGAGTATCGTTGGCTTCTTGACAGCAAAATCGATCTTGTAAACTCATTTCAGGTCGATAAAATAATGATTAATGACCTGGTACTTCATCATAGTATCATTCAAGATGATTCTCAGGAAAATGAATTCTCAAACCTTGAAATAGAATGTTCTCATCCAAAACTGCGAGCTCTTCTTGGAAAAGAAGTACAGTTTACCATCGACACAATCACCTATTACCCTAAAAATAAACATCAGCTTACAATCTATATAGCTGAGCTTACAAAAGGAATTACTATGACCTTTGATTATTCACTCACAAATATTCAAAATGTCGAGATCATCCGCATTTTTTCAGGTAAAGAAAAATACCCGCACGAGAAGATCAAAGGTAAGAAGATCGTCATGAAAAGTTCATCAGACGAATGGTTTTTTCCCAACAGTGGCGTTGTTTTTGTGTGGTAATTGCACTCATAATAAGAATTTACGCAAAAAAATTGACATAAATATCATTTACTTCTCTCAACAATTGTGGAGAAAATATGGTTTCAAAATCTCAAAAAATCAGATTAGGTGTTTTCATCATTGTCGCGCTGTTTTTTTTATTCATCCTGATTGGTATTATCGTTGGCTCGAAACTCTTTGATAAAAAAGACATCTACTTCATTGCATATAAAGACCAATCCGTGAGCGGCATGAACGTAGGAAGTGCGGTGCAGTATCACGGTATCCGGGTTGGCAGGATAGAAGATCTCAACATCGATCCGGATGATGTAACGACTGTTATAGTCGAAATCAGCGTAAAGGCAGGAACTCCCATTAAAACTGATGTAAAAGCAGTGATGGCGGCAGTTGGCATTACGGGACTGAAGCAGATCGAACTGGTTGGCGGTGATCCCCGAGAAAAAAATCTAAAACCGGGTTCATACATACAACCTGGAGAATCAACCCTGGATATGATCACCGATAAAGCTCAGGATATTGCTGCAAAGGTTGATGAAATCTTAAGGAATATTGCAAATATTTTTGATGATCGAACACAGCAGAATATACAGGAAGCAGTCGCTAATACGAATAATTCTCTTAAGAATCTGGACCTCATACTTGATGAGAACAGAGAAAGTCTTAACGAAAGCATTACGAATATAGCACGCATCTCATCAGAGCTGGCAAATCTCCTCTCAACAATAAATAATGTCACGGAACAGCTTGATCTTGACCAATTTAATATGACTGTCAGCAGTATTAATACATCTGTTGGTGATCTGACCGAGGCATTTAATAATATCAATTACACAGTTCTAGAAAGCCAGGATGATGTCATTGAAACCATTCGTCTGCTTAAGGAAACCATGCAGAACATTAACGAATTCTCGCGCATGATCTCAGAGAATCCCTCGCTTCTCTTTAAATCAAGATCCGCAGATTCATATCAAGGAGGACCATAATGAAAAGTAAAAATATCATAATTATCATTCTTGCTATTTTGGCTTTGGGTTGTTCCCGCATGCAGTGGGCACATTTCTATCTGCTTGATTATGTCCCTCCTATTACTGCGGACGATATCCTTACTACACCATATCCCTACACCATTCAGGTTAAGGACTTCAAGATAGATAAGACCTATGATAATTCGAGAATTGTCATTCGTCGATCTTCTCATGAAGTGTATTATGACCGATGGAGTTTATGGGCTCGCCGTCCTCCTGATGCAATCACCTCACTTATTGTCAACCATGTCAAAGCACTGAATCTTGTTCAGGACTGCAAAAAAACCTTTCTTGATCAACGTCCAAATTTTATTATCACTGGCACGATCCATAATATTGAAAAATACGTCAGCGATCTTCCTATCAACCAATTTCAACGAGCTGATATCCGCCTGACAATACAGATGATCGACGTTAAAACCAACAATTCAGTAGTAAGTTACGAAATTAAAAGATATGCTCCTTTATACACAGAAAGTATGAGTTTTTTTGCGAAAACATTAAGTGATACTCTGAGAAACGAAATTACTATCTTTCTGAGGAAAGTTCAAGAATATTTTGAAAAATTACCCAAAAATACACCTGCCCAAACGCAGGGCAAATAGCATATAGTTGCGGAGGAATACATGAAAAAGATATTTTTCATACTCATTATTTTGATAACAGCTCTGACCGGCAATGCCCTGTCTCAAAATAAGCCAATTTCTAATCTTTGCCTACAAGATAATTATACTACATGGTATGCGCCCGATCCCATGCGGCAGCTCGAAGAAGAGGGCATCGACGACCAACTCGGCATGGGCAGAATCTTTGTGCCGGCGATGTCTTCTCCAGAACTCGAACCTGAATATATGATCTACCAAAACGGTCAATTAGTTAGAGATGCATGCCCGGTTGGTCAAAGCATCTTTATGGAGCCTGGTTCCTACACACTGGAGATCGGTTCAGCAATTTTGACAGATCAAAAGGTGGAAGTCAATGTGACTCTGAAAGCTGGTCAAACACGAATAATTGAACCTACCTGGGGCGGTCTTATCGTCAAGATCATAGACCAGAACAGAAATTTCCTCCGTGAGGCTTATGAGATTTATCAAATTGATGATTATAAGAATAGTATTGGCACAAAATATAGTGCAGAGGAAGATCAACCCGGAGAAAAACAGGAAACCTGGCTTTTAAAACCCGGTATTTACAAGATAATCAAATATAGAGAGTCTCCAAAAACATTTATCAATTTCACGACAATACGTATCATGGAAGGTACACTGGAAGAGCTCACAATTGTCATGGAATCTTCTACAAAAAATTTTGTCGGCGCAGGCATCTTGCCGGAAATGAAAGAGTCTGATCAGGTGCGCGCTTGGAGATACTATACATCCGTAAAGGGAAGTTTTCTTCTCAGTAGTGATAACTTCGCAAACAAAGATGAATCTGCGACAAATATCACACTGAGTGCAAAAATAAATAATGAGTTAAAGTACGATGCATTCCCACACTATTTTTCATCACGGCAGGATCTGAATGTCGGGCTCACCAAAGAGCAGGATAAAGATTTCCGTATCTATTCAAACTCACTTCAATTGCAGCCTACATATATTTTCTACTTTATAAAATCCTTTGGTATGTATGGACGATTCCGTCTTGCTTCAAATGTTTTCCCGACGAAGTTCTACTTCGATGCTGATCAACCAAAGATATATAAGATAGATACAGAAGGAGATACCGTTCAAACTCTCACCAATGATGACAATGTTCAGATAGCTCCAATGTTGTATCCCTTAAGTCTTGAGGAAGGTATTGGATTGAACCTTACTGTATTAAACACAAATTCAAGTAATCTGTATATTAAAACTGGTTTGGGATTTTCTCAGACAATAAACTCGAATGTGTACGAACAAGATGCTACAGATCCCACTATATTCAGAGAACTTGAATCAGTCAATTTGAGTGGTTTTGAAGGAAATGTCGGTGGCGACTTCCGCATCTCAAGCAACATCAATTATGTCTTCGAATTCTATACACTTTATCCTTTTGAAAAAAGCAGGAAACAGGTTTTCAGACTTGATAACACTCTCAGCTTCAAACTATCCAGCATTGTCTCTTTAGATTATACTCTTACTGTAAAACAGGATGAAACTAAAACATGGACGCAGGTGGATCATAATGTATCATTGGATCTAACGATCATCTCCTTCTAATATGAATTCCTTTGAATTCAAAAACGATACACTCGTCTTGCATGACGAACTGACCATTAAAAATGCAGAAGCATTTCTTAATTTCGTATCTGCAAATCTATCTTCGATAAAGAAAAAGAAAAAAGTACCCATTGATTTAAGTGACCTGAATACAATAGACAGCGCTGGGGTAGCTTCCTTAGATCAGGTAATAGAATCCCTAAAAAATTCCTCAATTGAAACGAATATCATTAATGCTTCAGAAAAAATACAAGATTCTCTCACTGTCTTTTCATCACTGGAACTGGGTGAGAAAGAATTTGAAAAACCTCGAAAACTTGGCTATTTTGAAGGGCTTGGAGATAAGGGTTTTAGTTTTTTTGATAATGTCAAATACTTCATATACCTTGCTGCAGATATGTTTTATTGGGGTATTGTTGGCATATTCTCCAAAAAAGGGCAACGCAAAGGTGAATTTGTTGTCCAAAGTAATCTTATCGGTGTAAATGCACTTCCGATTGTAGGACTAATCTCATTCCTTGTCGGCTTTATTCTCTCGCTTCAATCTGCCCAGCAGCTCAGGAGTTTCGGTGCAAATATTTTCATTGTCGATCTCATCGCAATTTCTATGACGCGCGAAATGGGTCCTCTCATGACTGCGATCATTCTTGCGGGTAGAAGCGGTTCTGCGATAGCTTCCGAAATTGCGACAATGAAAATCTCTGAAGAACTCGATGCGCTGAAAACAATGGCGCTCAATCCTATCAAATATGTTGTACTCCCCAAATTGTATGCAATGACGATCGCCACTCCGCTCCTTACCATTTTTGCAGACATTATTGGAATAATGGGAGGATTCCTGATTGGCATCACATATCTGAAGTTAAGTCCTACAGCATTTGTGGATAGGATGGCGAATGTCATGGTGCTCAAAGACATCATCACAAGTGTGGTGAAAAGTTTTGTCTTTGCCTGGCTGATCACAATTGTCGGCGTATTTTTCGGACTGCGTGCAAAAGGCGGCGCCGGAGGAGTGGGACGTTCCACGACTGCTTCTGTGGTAACAGCTATCTTTATGGTCATTGTGGCTGATTCCGTACTAGGACTTTTATTCTATTAATCAATATGGAAAATATTATTGAAGTTAAGGATCTGATCACGGAATATGACGGACGTCGCATTCTTGACGGTATCACTCTTGATATAAAAGAGAACGAGGTTTTTATAATTCTTGGAGGAAGCGGCTGTGGAAAAACAACACTTCTCAAGCATATTATCGGTTTGCTGAAACCTGTATCCGGCTCGATCAAAATCTTTGGACAGGAAACCACAACAATGGAAGAGGAAGATTTCGAGGAAATACTTATGAAATGCGGAGTACTCTTTCAAAACGGAGCGCTCTTAAACTCACTATCAATTGGAGAAAATGTTGCCATACCTTTGGAACAGCACTCAAATCTTGAGAGAGATCTGATAAACAGGATCATTGAAACAAAGCTGAATCTTGTGGAACTTGCACATGCAATGTACCTCTCTCCGGCTGAACTTTCCGGAGGTATGAGAAAGCGTGCAGCCCTTGCGCGAGCTATTGCACTCGATCCACAGCTCCTCTTCTGTGATGAACCGAATGCAGGCCTGGATCCTATCACTTCAGCAGCGATCGACAAGCTTCTTCTTCAAATGAAGCATCAACTTAATATGACAATTGTCGTCGTAACTCATGAGCTTGCCAGCATTCATAGGATTGCGGACAGGATCGTTTTTCTTGATCAGGGAAAAGCACTCTTCGTGGGCACGCTGAAAGAAGCGCTGGCTTCGGATATAAAAGAGATCCAGGATTTCTTTACTGTGGGCAGGTTCGAATAAATGATAGGAACATTTGTTAATGTCGGCGCAGTAATTCTCGGAAGTATTATAGGTATAATTCTCCGAAAGAAACTCCCGGAAAAACTTACCACTATTGCATTTCAGGCGATCGGTTTATTTACTATTTTCCTTGGCATTACAATGGCTTTTAAAACAGAGCATTATCTCATTTTGATCTTTAGTCTTATTATGGGTTCGATAATTGGGCAACTGCTTGATATCGATGCGTGGCTGAACCGGATCAGCGATTCTCTGAAAAAAAAATGGCACTCTAAAAATGATAAATTTTCTGAAGGATTGGTAACGGCTTTCTTACTTTTCTGCATGGGTTCTATGACCATATTGGGTGCAATAGAGGAAGGACTGGGGGGAAATCCGAACCTTCTTCTCACCAAATCACTTCTCGACGGTTTTGCCTCCATTGCACTTGCGGCAGCGCTTGGTATCGGAGTTATGCTTTCTGTGATACCTCTGCTTATATACCAGGGTGGATTAACTTTATTTGCCCGACTTTTCGAACAATCTGTAACTATGCCGATCATCAATGAACTCACAGCAGTTGGAGGAATAATCCTTATTGGACTTGGAATATCAATTTTAGAGATTAAAAAACTGAAAGTTATAAATATGCTGCCAAGTCTCGTCATCGTTGTCGTTTTAACAATAATTTTTGTATGAAAAAAATCACTTCAAATCAAATAAAACTCCGGGAGGAGCAATGAAAAAATTACTCTTACTTATCGTAAGTGTCATCTTTATCACAATGGCACTTTATGCAGACAATCTTTCACCGGTGGGCTGGTGGAAAACCATCGATGATGAAACAGGTGATGCAAAATCAGTTGTTAATATCTGGATTGAAAATGGTGAAATGAATGGCAAGATTGTAAAGCTTTTCCGCAAACCAGACGAAGANCAGAATCCTGTCTGTGCAAAAGGCTCAGGAGATCTTGAAGGAAAGCCAATGATGGGCGCAACTATCATGTGGGGTCTTACAGAAGATAAGGATGGNTGGTGGGATGGCGGAAAAATTCTCGATCCCAAAAAAGGAAAGACNTATAATTGCAANATCCGAACCTTCGANGATGGCACCAAACTACAGGTGCGCGGCTATATCAAAGCAATAATTCGAATTGGTCGAAGTCAGACNTGGGAACGTGTNCCCGATCCCTTCGCAAAAGAGAAACCAAAGGAAATGATCGAAGAAGGAAANAAGTAATTGTNACTTTTGTATAAAAAGAAACCCCACTAAAAGGAACTAGTGGGGTTTTTTATTTAAATAAGTTAAATCATTTTCCAGGACACTGCGCACAAACAGCAGGATCAATATTCTTGTCTCCATATGCTTTATCGAAGTGGGTGCTAAATTCCGAAGCTAATTTCTTTGCACGTTCATTATAAGCATTCTTATCTTCCCAGGTATTGTGCGGATCGAGAATTTCAGAAGGCACTCCGGGACACTCTAGCGGAACTGACAAGTGGAACATCTCATTTTCTTGATATTGCACATTTTTAAGTTCTCCACTCAATGCTGCTTCAACAAGTCTTCTGGTCAAATTAATGTCCATGCGTGAACCAACACCAAAGGGTCCACCGCTCCAGCCGGTATTCACAAGATACACCTGCGTGTGATATTCCTTCATTTTTTCACCAAGCATAGACGCATACACATCCGGATTTCTCGGCATAAAAGGTGCACCGAAAAAGCGAGAAAAAGTGGAAACCGGTTCGACAATTCCTGTTTCGGTGCCTGCAAGTTTGCTTGTGTAGCCCATGAGGAACCAGAGCATTGCCTGCTCAGGATTAAGCTTTGCAATGGGTGGTATCACTGCATTTGCATCAGCAGTGAGGAAAAGAATCGTGGAAGGATGACCTGATTTGGATGACTCTTTTATATTAGAGAGAAATGTGAGTGGATAGGATCCTCGGGAATTGGGAGTCAAACGCTCATCATCTACATCAAAATGCCCGTCGGGATACATCATACAGTTCTCTATAATTGCTCCATGTTCAAGATAATCGGCTTCATGAAATACTGCGTGATAAATTTCCGGCTCTTTATCAGCCCTGAGGTTAATGAGTTTTGCATAACATCCGTTCTCGAAATTTGCGATACCTTTCTCGCTCCACCCATGTTCATCATCACCAAGGAGGGCACGTTTGGGATCAGCAGAAAGGGTGGTTTTACCCGTGCCTGAAAGTCCAAGAAGAAGAGCAGAATCTCCATCTTCACCTTCATTAGCCGAGCAATGCAAAGGTAAAATGCCCTCTGCAGGAAGATAATAATTCATCACGGTGAACATCAGTTTTTTCACGCTTCCGCCATAGGCAGAACCATACACTACACCGATCCGGTTATCAAAATCCATCACAATTGCCATATTCGAGGTCTTGCCGTCAGGAAGTGTGCGAAGCCGACCTTTATAACGCGCCCTATCCAGTTTATCATAGGGAAGCACGAGGATCGTGAAACCATTATTGGCAAAAACGCTCTCAGAAATATCTTCAGGAACAAGGCGGAACATATTGTCAGTAAAAAGAGCTGTTAAGGACTGATCACAGATAGTACGTACGGGCAATGCATAGGATGTCTCTGCGCTGAGCACCTTGTTTGTGATATAGATCTTATCCTTCTCTGAGAAGGTTTTGAGAGTATCTTCGAGGATCATATCGAAGGTTTCGGGATCGAGAGGGATATTATTGGGTGAGTTCCAATCAATGCCTTCCTCACTCTCCGGTCGTCGAACGATCAACGTATCTTTAGGGCTCCTGCCGGTTGACTCGATCGGTGTCCATGTGGTGCACGCGCCATTTGCAGATATTACAGCTTCTCCATTATCGATCGAACGCTGGATCATCTCAGTGCGCGAAATATCTTCTAAAATGTTCGGGTGATTATCAATCAACCTGTTGAGTTTTGAATAGAATTCCATTGTAGCTCCTACAAAATTTATTTATTTAAAAAAATTAAACATCTTTATAAAACAACTCTGAGCATCAAGATACGAATATGATAACTACGAATAAAATAATCTGAATATGATGAAAATCATATAAATAATAAAATGATTTTGTTCAACCTCTGTGGTATAAATATGCCTTGCATTTGAGCTTACTAATTTTCTTGTCAATGATTTCAAAAAATATGGGATACAGTCATGAATCAAAAGAAAATGACAGAACTTATTTATTATCATCTGGAGCTCTATCCGGCAATGGAATTCGACGATGTGTATAAGCTTCTTTATCAGAGTGTGATGGGACCAGCGCATATTTTACAGAATAAGCAACTGGCATATTCTTACCTGAAAAGGGAATTTGAATCCCATGATGAAAATTATGAAAAAAAATTGTATGTTGATATTTCATTGGATCATGACCTCGTACGATTGAATATACCTCTTTTTAGAAAACAAGGTTCGCTTGATGCTCTTTTTGATATGATGCTCGAAACACAGATAAAAGCGCGTCCTGATAAAGCAAGACTCAAGCGCTATTGGGTTGAATTAGGATTGTTGATCAAGGACAAAAAGTTCGTGCAGTTCACTCCCAATCAATGGAATCAGTTGAACAAAATATTACTCGAAAATGATTTTCCGCATTTGTCACATTCTGTCACTTATAAAAATTTGTATAAACCTTCGTATCGGATTGTGCTGAGAGGGCTTGTTTGATAACCATTGCGAAGGTCATCCGCCAGTGGATTGTGCCAAATAGCACTATAATAGGCGGACGAGTTCGACCATTCGCAAGGTTTTTTAAACACCTCCCTCCGCCAGCTGGCGGAGGACTACTCTTGATAGAGGAGAATTGCATTGTATATTGATCTAACGATTGATAAAAAACATAAAATAATTCCCCTCTCGAGAGGGGGGATTCCGAAGGAATCGGGGTGTGTTATTTCCGAAAATCCACTTCATCGCTTTAGCGCTTTCGCCTTTTTACGCTTTAACGCAATTTAACCATCTTTCTTACCACCGCATTACCATTATACTCCAACTTATATAAATACGTCCCCGGTGCAACCTCTCTGCCTTGCTCGTCTGTGCCATCCCACACTATCTTGGTCTTTACCCAAAAGTCATTGGTTCTTCCATCAAACTGACGGATAAGCTGTCCTTTCGTATTGTATATAGAAAGAGAGTAATCTTCTACTCTTGTATAATCCGCGGTGATGAACAGTATTTCCGTCTCATTCGTAAAAGGATTCGGGGTATTCTGAAAAAGATATAAATTATGAATAAAATTCGTATCCGGTTCATCCACACTGACCGTGTCCTGACATTCATACGCGCCGATGTCTATTCTCCCATTAAATATTCTTGGATTTCCTGCCAAGTCTGTTTCTGGAAGATGCAGCCCTATTGTATCCGGTGTGCCTGCATCGATGCATGGAGATTGTGGTGTTAACTCATAACTAAACGGATCTCCGCCAACAAACAGGGGGTCTTCATCTATGTTTCCGTCTCCCCAGATAATATTTCCGCTATTGTTAGTATTTATTGCATCGATACCTCCATCGATATTACAGTAGGATAACGATACGGTTTTTTCTGGATATCCTTCCCAAAATATTATTTCCTCTTGAGAAGGATTTCTTATAATGGTATTTATTAATGAAACATGGGAATGATCTCCCTGTCTAATAGTACCGCCGGGATTTTCTGAATTGCCACAAATTGTACAATTAACGAATGTTGGATCACAATAACTACCAGCACCTCCCGACACGGTAATCCCACTACAATTATCAGAAACATTATTCGTTATTTGTGTATTAATAAAAATAGAATTTGACTCAACATTATTGCTAATTGCCCCTCCAAATCCCCAATCCGGGGTAATCGTATAATTACTATCGATTATACAATTAATAAATACTGGATTTGAATTTTTTCTAATCTCAATTCCTCCCCCCGCGTTTGATGAATTATGTTTCACCAATACATTATTAAAAATGACCTGAGAAGTACTTATATAAACTGCCCCCCCACCCTTAGCTCTATTATTTACAAAATTAACATCCTTTATTATTATATCAATACTATAATCAATAAGTATACCTCCACCATTATATTCATAAGAAAAACCATTTTCTACGGTTAGGTTTTCTATTGTAAAATTAGAATCATATCTCGAATAAAAAATATAATATATCCCTTCACCATTAAGTATAGTTGAATTCGTATTCTCACCATGTATTGGCACATAATCTCTACAGTTTAATGGGAAGTTTTCATTTGTAGTAACGGAAGAAAAAGTTCCAGAAGATAAAAATATTGTGTTATATTGATTTGGATTAGATTTTATCTTTGTTAATGCATAACTTATTGTTTGTAGAGGATTATCTGCAGTTAATCCATTATTGTTATTATTACCCGAAGGACTAACATAAAGGTTGTTATCAATTTGTTCTATTTTATTATTTTGAATAGTAAAATTAAAATTATCAAGTGGATATGCAAAATAATCGTCCGGATTGGTAACAGTAAATGTATCAACAACAACGTTAATAACATTACTATTTATTGATTTGAGATCACATCCTTCACCCGCATAATTAAGGAATATATCGCATTTATTCGATAAACTAAAGTCTATCTCAGAATTGTATAAACCTATACCCCCACCCCAGTGAGTGCTGTGGTTGTTAAAAATACTCGTATTACCAATGCTCATATATGAGTAATAAAGACATATTCCAGCTCCTCCTTGGCTGGAATTATTTGTAATAAGACAATCATTTATCGATGCTTTTGAATTTACAAGGAGAATTCCTCCTCCCATTATTAGAAAATCATTATATGTCCCATTCCCATTTTTTATTGTGAATCCACACAAAACAGCAGTGGTATCCTCTCCACTTTCAAACGTAACCACACTCCCATTCTGGTTACCATCGATTATTGTTTTACGAATAAATGAGTCGGCTTGTGTTGTGAGGTATAAACTCGCTACGGTGATATTTTTTCCATTATAATTTATATTCTCATAATATGTTCCCGAATAGACTAAAACTGTATCTCCATGTACCGAATTGTCTATTCCTTCCTGAATGGTTGTATAATTGCCCGTGCCGTTTGCGTCAACTATGATTGTGGTTGAATGAAGAGTACCCATCACGCATAAGATCATAACAAAAAATACACCTATATATTTTGTATTCATGAAACCTTCTTAACAATTTATTGCGGGTAGATGAAATTCACCTACCCGCATTATTACATCTTAACTATATGAATTATACCGGATATCCATTATTGTGCCAGCAACATCTTTTTCATTTCCGAATAGCTGCCGGATGTGACTTTATAGAAATAGATACCATTCGAAACCGGTTTATTATTCTTATTGGTGCAATCCCATACTGCATTAAATCCTTTGTTGGAAGCACCAACTTCTAACTCTTTTACTAATTGTCCTTTGATATTATAAATCATGACTTGTGCTTCCTGATGACATTCCGGAAGCGTGAATGAGATCGTTGTTGCTCCTCGTACAGGATTGGGATAGTTCTGATGAACTGAAAATTCTGTCGGGAATTCAGCATCTTCACCAATTCCTAATTTTATAAGGGCAGAATACATGTTATCAAGAAAAACATTATCCTCAATGAAATCTTTTTCCTTCTCATCATAGACAAAAACCGACATGTTCTTCATGATACTTTTATCGTCGTAACATGCAGTCCTGAATGTCAACTCGACATCATCTTTTATGAGTATATTCTCAACGTATGCAGGTATGAAGACGGGAAATTCTTCGATAACACTCGCACCGATGCATTCTTCACCAAGAAAGACTCCAATCTCATCGATATCATCGAGTGAAGCTGTCTCTTCGACAAATATCGGCATATAATCAGCTTCCTCTTCATATGTGAAGATTATTGTTTCGGGTTTTTCGTATGGATCAGTGCCCTTACCAAATGTCGTCCATGTAAAACTACAATCTTCAGAAACTCCGACAACATATAATTTGCCATAATCAACTGTACAGTACGCAGAAGGAACAGAATAATCCTTTACATAAGACCAATCATCAGCTTTGATAAAAGTGATTTTACTCATTATCTGAGAGAATGCTGTTTGCCATGCGGTGCTTCCAGGTACAAAACAACCAATCCAGTTTCCTATACCTAACATAGGATTCCAGGGTCCTTTACTCACATCTTCATCAAGATACATAACAGTTGAAGGATCTTCAGTCCAACCCGCAACTTCAAGTTCGGCATCATCATCCATATCGACCTTGTAGCCATCAACACTTCGAAAATCACCAATATCATTCTGCCATTGTCCTTGATTGTCCTTATAGATATAATCATCCTGATGTATAACTTCATCCAAATCGTCGAGTATTGGTTCGAGGACGTAGTCGATAGGGTCGTCGTAACTGGGATCAAGCACAGGAAATGAAACCCAGTTCCAGCCGGATGATGATAAATTTGTAGTGTTGTAGTCATAATCAGGAGGAGTTTCATCATATTCCAAATCTAATGTCGCATATATTTCTAAAATATATGTTGAAGAGTTATAATCATAATAGACAACCTCTAAATCACTCACATCGTATATCTGTCCGGAATAAAATCCATCAATTTCACCTTCAATCTGTAATTCATCATCTACACATATCTCATATTCGGTATAGGTTGTTGTTCCTGTAGAAATCGTTTGGTTTGTAAAGAGGGTTTCCGGATTATTGTTTGGATTCCTGACCAAACTACAATTGTGAGCTTCATCAATTTCGTTGTTAACAGTTATACTAAAATTTATCTGTGAAGGATTATCCACACCATCAACTTCTACAAAAGCTTCCCAATGCTGTGTATTTGGATTCCAGTAAGAGTAATCTTCTCCATTCGCATAAAATTCCCAACCGTAGCAATCAGCATAACCATAAGCCCATACAGATACACTGGAGGGATCATCGACTTCAAACACATAAGGAATAAATCCAGGCTGCCATGTTGCTCCACTAACTTTTAATGAGCTGTTAAGATAAATACAACAACCATTCATCTCATATCCTGTAGCATTCCATATATCTACATAAAGACTACCTGCAAATAGGTTACTACATAAAAATAACATTATTAATACCAATAATAGTGAAATAGATTTTTTCATTTTTCTCCTTATTTTCTGTGAATATATTAACTCTTAAAAGAGCAACCCATAATACTTATCCCGCAGCGTCATATTCAATCCAAAATTACCCAGTTGAGAAATCATATTCCTTGCACCCCACTATTCCCGGGAAACGGAATAGTAAGGTAGGAATTAAGGAATTTATTTTTCCCGAGAATTGATAATGTTTTATTTGTGTTGCATTTTGCCTTGCCAAAATTTGCCCAATTGTAGTAACTCGCATAATATATGTCAGTTACTAAATTCAAATAGGGGGGGGGTAAATCCTCCCAATAAATTCTTCCAAATATCTTTCGTTGTCATCATATTTTTTCCTTTGAGTGAATAAATGAATGTTGTGAAATGGTTGTCAATTTTTTCTGTTGCAGGTACGCAGTGTGTTTTAGATAAAAAACCATTGCGAAGGTCATCCGACAGTGGATTGTGCCAAATAGCACAATAATAGGAGGACAAGTCGACCGTTCGCAAGGTTCCATTTTTAATTTTATATTTTAAATTTTACATTATATTACTTCCAAACTCCTCAAATGAATTTTCTTATGAAGGTGATAGCTGAGATAGGTTCGGAATATTGTATTGATCGTTTTGATGTCCTGTTCGGAAATTTCAAAGGATTCCAAATTATGTAAATTCTTGAGCGTCAGCAGCAGTTTCCTTGTTGACTCATTTATCTGAAAATGTTCGGTCGCAGCATGCTTTTTTGCACAATTACTGCATATACATCCATTATGAACAAACGAAATCCCGTGAAAGAGTTCACTATTTTGAATACCACAGACCTGGCATTGGCTGAACTTGAAAGAGAATCCAAGAAAGCCGGCAACACGGAGTAGGAACCGCCAGAAAACAAGGATATGGTTGCGTTTTATACTTGGAAGAAAATTATAAAATTGTGCAAGGAGGATATAAAATTTCTCATAATCATCTTCCTCGAACATGAGCTGAAGATAAAGTTCAGCGGCGGCATGCGCAAGTGCCATCATATTTAAATCGGAATAAAGCTCGTTATGATCATCAATGAGTGAAATTTCTTTGAGTAAGGATAGTGTCGTATCTTTTTTATATAGGACAATTTCATAATTTCCAAGGAGCTGGATCAGTCCGTAATATTTATTCTTGGGATTGCGCGTTCCTTTTGCAATCACACCGATATGCCCGAATTCCCTCGAAAAAAACTGTATGATTTGGCTTGTATTACTGTACTCGGTAATCTTCAGGACAAAAGCATTACACTTCTCAATCCGCTGGCTCATCTCACACTATTCGACGGTTACGCTCTTTGCCAGATTCCTCGGCTGGTCAACATCGAGTCCTCGTTGCACCGCCACATGATATGCAAAAAGCTGGAGCGGAATCACTGTCAGAAGCGGTGTGAGTGCAGGAAGTGTTCGTGGAACAAAAATGATATCATCAGCGAGACTTTCCAAACCATTGCTGGGTTCATTGGCAACCACGATGATCTTACCTTTTCTGGCTTTTACTTCTTCGATATTACTCAATATTTTGCCATAGACGAAATCATCCGGGGCTACAACGATGACCGGCATATTTTCATCGATCAAAGCAATGGGACCGTGTTTCATTTCTGCAGCAGGATATCCTTCTGCATGGATATAGGAAATCTCTTTCAGCTTCAATGCCCCTTCGAGTGCAACGGGAAAGTTAATTCCCCTGCCGAGATAAAGAGCATTAGTCGCATTTTTGTACTTATCTGCAATTGCTCGAATTCCACTATCCATACTGAGGATTTCACTTACTTTCGCTGGAATTGACTTTAATTCCTTAATATATTCAGCACCATCACGGGGTGATATAGAGCGCATTCTCCCGAGTAACAGAGCAAACAGGAAAAGTACTGTTATCTGAGATGTAAACGCTTTTGTGGATGCCACGCCGATCTCAGCACCTGCATGTATGTATGAACCAAAATCAGTTTCACGGGCAATGCTGCTGCCTACGACATTTGTGATACCCATAACTTTTGTGCCACGCGCCCTGGCTTCTCTCAGTGCAGCAAGGGTATCAGCGGTTTCACCGGACTGGCTGATAACGATCACAAGTGTTTCCGGATTTAAAAGAGGGTCTCGGTAACGGAATTCGGAAGCATACTCGACACGAACAGGTATTTTGGCGATGTCCTCGATAAGATACTGACCGACCATTCCTGCATGCCACGAAGTTCCGCATGCAATAATGCAAATTTTTTTAATGCTGTTCAATTCTTCTACAGATAGAGAAATTCCTCCAAGCCGCGAAGTGTTATATATATCCATTATCCTGCCGCGGAATGCATTTGCGATCGTGGTTGGCTGCTCAAATATTTCCTTCATCATGAAGAAATCATACTCGCCCTTATCGATCATGGAAATATCCCAGTTGATCTTGCTTATTTCTCTCTGAACTTCGTCATCAGCGATCGTTTTAATGGTAAAATCATTCGCGGAAATCTCTGCGGTTTCATCATCCTGCAGGTAGATGACATTTTTGGTATGAACGACAAGCGCAGCAGCATCAGAAGCAATAAAATTCTGACCATCTCCCACGCCGATAATGAGCGGACTTCCTCTTCGCGCGGCATAGAGTTTATCGGGAACATCCAGGTTAATGGCAGCGATACCAAGCGTTCCTTCGACCTGTTTGAGCATCATACGCACTGCATTATGCATGTTATTACATTTAAGATAGAATTGCTCTATGAGATGTGCGATGACCTCTGTATCTGTATCACTTACAAAAATATGACCTTCACGCTCCAGTTTATCTCGAAGCAGTTTATAATTTTCAATAATGCCGTTATGCACCACTGCGATCTTACCAGTGCAATCTATATGGGGATGGGCATTGAGGGTCGTCGGTTCACCATGCGTTGCCCAACGAGTGTGGGCAATTCCCAGATGGGTTTCGAAATTCACTCCTTTGGGAAATGACTGCTCCAGTTCTACGATCTTGCCTTCTTTTTTATGAATGACAAGCTCACCATCAGTATTTATAATTGCAATTCCAGATGAATCATATCCCCGATATTCCAGGCGTTTAATACCTTCAATAATGATAGGCAACGCTTGTTTATTTCCAACATAGCCAACTATTCCACACATGGCTACTCCTTTCTAAAAATTTGTGATGCGACCTGCACCCCGTTTTTCTCATTAACTGTTTGAAGAACAAGAAATCCGGCCACAAAGAAAAGTGCAATACTTAAAATAGCCCAACGCTGGCTATCTAATACCAGCACGAGCAATCCATATAACAAAGGACCAATGATGGCAGCAGCTTTGCCGCTCACTGCATAAAAACCAAAAAATTCAGCATGCTTATCATCAGGAGTGAGAAGCGACAAAAATGACCTGCTTGCAGACTGGCAAGACCCGATCGCTATTCCTGCCAACAGCCCGACTCCATAAAACTGTGTCACATTGGTACAGAAAAATGCCCAAATAACCACAGCTATCCAGATAAGCAATGTGATTGAAATTGTTTTTTTTGCTCCAATCCTGTCAACAATAAAACCAAAAATGATCGCTCCAATAAAAGATGTAATATTTGCCAGCACAAAATAAATAATAAGCTGAGCGCCAGACATATTGAAGCGCTGTGCTCCGTATATCGCCGCAAAAACTATTACTGTTTTAATGCCGTCGTTGTAGATAAAAAATGAAATCAAAAATCTGAAAAGTTCTTTAAAATCCTTAATGTGCTGAAACGTCTTTTTGATGCGCTCGTATCCAATTTTAATATAATTTACATTTTTATAATGCTGTGTATGTCTTGATTCTTTTAAAAAAACAAAAATTGGAATGGCAAAAACTCCGAAGAAGACAGCGATCAGGGGAAAAACAAGAAGTACATTCGTTTCTATGAACAGATAGGAAAGAATAAGTGCGCTCAATCCCCCAATGTAACCTATCCCCCACCCAAGACCGGACACTTTACCGAGATTTTTCTTGGTTGTTATCTCCGGCAAAAATGCATTATAAAAGACATTCCCGCCTTCAAATCCAATATTGGCGA
>JGI10211J34971_10001427_pt1 | contig 19714 bp, 8 predicted proteins | sample Etolagsediment_FD_34971 | JGI IMG/M metagenome (IMG submission 34971)
GAGCGCGCCTGAAGAGCACGCCTAAAGCCCCTTCATCAATTTCTGAATCAAATCTTGGGCCGAAGGCTTTTGGGGCTTTGGCGGCGGAGCCAGATCCGCTGCGGGCGGCGGCGGAGCAAGGGTGCCGTCGGGCTGCTGGGGATTAACCGGGCTATCTTGTTGCGGCGCTTTGGCCCCTGGCAATGCATTTTGCAGCAAGCTGCGCAAGGGATCGAGCTTTTGCTGGGGGGCACCTGGGTCAGAGCCCGTTGAAGCTTTGTTGAGGCCTAAGTTGACGGCGGGATTGTCCAACTGGCCCTTGACCACAAACGGCAACTGCTGGCGACCGATACGGCCCTTGGACAGCAAACTGGTGACCAAATTGGGTTCCACCGTCATGTTGCCCGCAACATCAATGCCCCAACCCGCGATATCAACGGTTCCCGACCCGGTGCCATTGCCCATGGCGGACGTGAGCTTCATCTCCCGCGTGGTGGCGACACCGTCTTGAACATCAAAGGCCAGCGCCAAATCGGCGAGGCCATTGCCTGTTTTGCTGCCCAAGGACAACTGGTTCATAGCCGCAACCAGACCCAGCACGCCGGACAGGGCCGAACCTTTGCCGCCTTTTTTCACGTCCAGTTGACTGATGTTGAGACTGCCCGCGCCCCCCAGAGAACCGACCAAATCGGCGGGGCTCAAACCCGTGGCCTTAAAGGCCATGTTCATCGACAGATTTCCCGATGCCAAATCTTGTTTTGCGACCGCCTGGACCGCTTCGCGGACCTTCAGGGCATCAAGTTTAATGTTCGACGTTACCGTCGGCGTTCCACTGGCGCGCACGGTGGCGGAACCGTTTAAGGGTCCGCCAAACACAGCACCTGTGATTTTGTCCGCCGTCAGCACCCCGTCTTTAACAGAGGCATGAATGTCCGCGCTGGTCAGCGCATAGTCGCCAAACTGAATGGCTTCGGACATCAACGAAAAATCGCCATCGAGCATGTTGAGCGCGCTCAAATCAAAACGTTCACGCGACCACCGTTCATTGACCTTGGCCGTAGCGGCCGCCAATTGGTCGTTATCAAACGAGGCATAAACAACATTTGAGACTTCAGGACGTTTACCCCACTTAGAGGCAACCTTGTTCGAAGGGGTGTCCAACTGGGCCTTGCCCTGGGCTTTCGGCAAAAAGCGATCAAGCGCCAAGACACCGGTTTGCAAGTTCGCCGTCACTTGGGGCTTTGCGCCCCCCGTGCCCCCCCCCGTGTTGGCCACAATGTCGCCATTGATCGCCGTTCCGCCAAGGGTACTTTTCAACTGTGTCACCTTATGGGTTTTGCCATCCGTCGTCAGCTGCGCCTTCAGATCCAACGCGCCCAACGGCCCCGTTGGGTTAAAACCCAGATCAAGGGCGTTCAAAAGCGTGTCGACGTTCGGGTGCCTGGCACTGACGGTTCCGTCAAAGCCAAAAGCGATGGGCAACACCGAGAAGCTGCCCTTGGCGCCGAAATCGCCATCCAGGGCGTTCACTTGGGCATCGAACCGGGGCTTCAACACGGAGCCTTCCGCCGTGGCGTTCAAGGCCACGGCCTTCAAACCTTTGGGCAAGCCCGCAGCACCGAAATCCGCGGCCAATTTCTGTGCATCTTTGACCTTGGCGGTGACTTTGACCTTCGCCATTTCCGGGATCTTGCCGAAACTGGTAAACGTGCCCGACAGGTTGGCGCTGGCCCCTTGAAAATCCCCCAGTTGGAGAGAGCGCAACGTCAGCGCGCCCGCATACAAGGTGCCGTCCAAGCTCAAATTTTTCAGCGTTTTGCCATCTTGAACCAAAGTCCCGACACGGACTTTTAAGTTGGCATCAAAGTCGTTAAGCGCGGAAAGAGCGTTCCAGGCGTCGGCCATATCCGCCACATCTTGCACCATGGTCGAGGCTGCAGATGGGCTGGCAGCCGCACTCGGAGTTTGTTTAGACGTCCCCTGTGCAGGAGCAGCACCTGTGTGAGCACCGCCGTTCAAATAGGTGTCCAAATTGACCTCATTGAGGGCCAAATCGGCACCGAACGACAGACGTTTGCGCAACGCCAGGGTCACGCCGCCGGTCAAAGTCGATTTGTCCGCCGTGACGTTCAAGCCGCTGACCACCACCTGCTTGGCATCGGCCATCACTTTGCTTTTATAGGTCACACGCTTCACCCGCTCGGCAACGCCTGGGGGCAGTTTAACGCCCAGCCATGCGGTCAAAGACGACGGGTCGGCACACGTGACGTCAACATCGCCTTCAAAACGCAATACGCCCTCTTTGGGTCGCGCAAAGCCAAATACCCCCACTTCGGTCACACCCGGAGCCATGGCTTGAAATTGGCTCAGCGCCAATTCACCGTCCGCCAATTCAGCAACCAAACGCACATCGTTCACCAATCCGCCATTGACGGCCACGGCATCGACCGTCACCTGAACCGTGCCGCGCACGTCACTTGGAAAGGCAAAAGGTTCGGCCTTTGTACTTGCTGGAGCATCTTTGGTAGAGACGGCAGGTGCAGGCGACGCAGCAGCGGTCTCTTGAGCGCCCGGCGCGGCCTTTGTCTGTGGCGCATTTGGTGTCTGCGACGCAGCCATTTTCAACATCTCGTCCACATCGATGAGAGCCGATTTCAACTTCACGTCAAAGGAGACACCCTCAGACAGCGCGGCCTGAACACTTCCGGTGACGCGGGATTTTCCCAATTGGATCTCAAGTTCGCTCAAGCCCACATCGGCACCGGAAGCATCGACGGCACTATCGAGCGCAAACGTTTGCCCCAGCAATGGCGGAGCCGTCGGCGCGCCGAGAGCTGCGTTCAAAAGCTGGGCTAAGTTTTCGCCCTGCACTTTGATTTTACCGCGAAAACGCGGCGTGGATTCCATGTTCAAAACCGCGCCCGTCACTTGCGCGCGCGCGCCACCGGGGGCATTTACGACGGCGTTGACGGGCACCGTGCGTTCTTTGATGATTTGTCCCAGGGACACTTCGAAGGCCAGCGGCACACCGCGGACGCGGGCTTGGCCCTTAGCTTCAAACGGGCCGTTGAGCGATACCGCACGCAACATAGCGTCAATGCCATCAATCCGTTCTACCGTTCCCGTTGTATCGTCGCGATAGATGAGGCGGGAATCCACAAGCTCAAAATTGTCCAAGCGGATGTTCATACCCGCCCCGCCTGCGCCATTGGCCCCGCTGGGGGTATTGGTCTCGGCGGTTGCAGAGACTTGTGGTGCCGATGATGAGGTGCTCCCGGTTTCGTTCTGTGCCTGCGCTTGAGGTTGGGGCTGAAATTCAAGATTGGTGCGCCCGTCGGCAAATTTTTCAATGTTGACCACCGCGCCCACCAAACGAATGCGTTCGACTTGCACCTGTCCGGACAACAACGGCATCAAGGCAACCCGCACTTCGACGGCCTTCAAGCTCACCATGTTGTCTTCCGCCGCACCCGCTGCATTGGTGAGCGTGACCGCATTGGCGGTCAACGTCGGAGAGGGGAAAATGCTGATTTGCAGATCGCCGCCGATGGTTAAGTCGCGACCGGTAGCCGCGCGCACTTGGGCCGTGGCTTGCTGTTTCAGCGCATTCGAATCGATAAAGCTCGGCCCAATGATGGCAATACCCGCCAACACAGCCACAACAACAACGACGCCAATCAAAAATTTCTTCGCCAAAATCACATCACCCCAATTGACCTGTAAAAGTGGAGGTTATCGCGCGCATGCAAAACAGGAACATAGAGTGTAATCGCCTAGGCCCCTAAAGGGCCATACAAAACAATCCACTGTCCTCAGATTATCAGCAAAAAAACTCCCGATTCTCACACGCAGGCATGCCTAAAAGCTGCGAACAACCTTAAGCCGCCTCACAGCCCCTTATAATCTCACAATATGTGCTGAATATGGCGTTTGCCTTAAGACCTAGACAACGCAAAACCGCGCCAGCCTGTTAAAAGGGCCGAGACGCGGTTTGCTCAAGACACGACAACCAGTTTTGATTGGAGAGCGCCGAAGCGCTGCCGCCGAAAATCAGCCCTGACGTGCTTTGAAACGCGGGTTACGCTTATTGATCACGTAGACGCGGCCTTTACGACGCACGACAACGCAATTCTTGTCACGATTTTTCGCGGACTTAAGCGAGTTGCGAACCTTCATGGCGATATTCCTTAAACACGTGCGGAGCCGACATGGCCCCTGTGGAGGCGGAAAGTACGGTGTGAGCGCCCCTCTGTCAACCGCTTTCATGGTGCTTTTTGGGGATTCATTTTCCCCTTAAAAACCACCCCAAAACCAGCTAAGACGCCCCAAAACCGCCACCTCCCGGCGTTTTGACGACAAACACGTCGCCGGGCTGGACGTCCACCGATGCTGTTGGGCCCAAATCTTCAACCTGCCCATCGGCGCGTTCAAGGCAATTCACGCCCACTTTTCCGGGGCTTCCGCCGTTCAGACCAAAGGGCGCGATACGGCGGTGATTGGACAAAATCCCCGCCCTCATGGCTTTAAGGAACTTGATCCGCCGCACCACCCCATCGCCGCCCCGATGCCGACCCGCACCGCCGGAGCCTTGGCGAATGCAAAACCCATCCACCAACACCGGAAAACGCCATTCCAGAACTTCCGGGTCGGTCAGGCGCGAATTGGTCATGTGCGTTTGCACCGCACTTTGGCCGTCAAAATCAGCCCCCGCCCCGGCACCGCCGCAAATGGTTTCATAGTATTGAAGGGTCTCGTCGCCAAAAGTGAAGTTGTTCATGGTGCCCTGCGCCGCCGCCACTTGACCCAGCGCCCCATAGAGTGCGTCGGTGACGCACTGGCTGGTTTCCACATTGCCCGCCACCACGGCGGCGGGATAGCGCGGATTGAGCATGCAGCCATCGGGCGCAATGATGTCGATAGGCTTCAGGCAGCCCGCATTAAGCGGAATATCGTCGTCCACCAAGGTGCGAAACACGTACAAGACGGCGGCCCGACACACCGGGAACGGCGCATTGAAGTTGCTCGGCAGCTGGGCCGATGTGCCGGTGAAATCCACAATGGCTCGACGCGCACCCTTATCAATGCGCACGGCCACGTGGATTTCCGCCCCATTGTCGAGTTCATACCGAAACGCGCCATCGGGCAATACATCCAAAACCCGACGCACACTTTCTTCGGCGTTGTCTTGGACATGGCCCATATAAGCGCGCACCACATCCAAACCGAAGTGCGCGGTCATGCGCAACAGCTCCGCTATGCCTTTTTCGTTGGCCGCAATCTGTGCGCCCAAATCGGAAATGTTCTGATCGATGTTGCGCGCAGGCCAGGGTTTTGAAGCCAAAAGCGCCCGCACGTCCGCTTCCAAAAATGTGCCTTGATCGACGATTTTGACGTTATCCATCAACACGCCCTCTTCTTCGACTGAGGTCGAATTGGGCGGCATGGACCCAGGTGAAATACCGCCGATGTCGGCGTGATGCCCCCTTGAAGCCACATAAAACAAGATCTCTTCAGCCAGAAATACCGGGGTGACCAACGTGACGTCCGGCAAATGGGTGCCGCCGTTGTAAGGCGCATTGGTGGCGAACACATCGCCTGCACGCATACTTCCCTGTCGCCCCATCCTGATGCTTTTGACGCTTTCGCCCATGCTGCCCAAATGCACCGGCATGTGCGGCGCGTTGGCCACCAAGTTGCCATCGCCGTCAAACACCGCGCACGAAAAGTCCAAGCGTTCTTTGATGTTCACCGAATGGGCCGTATTGGCCAACGTCGCACCCATTTGTTCGGCGATGGACATGAACAAATTGTTAAAGATTTCCAACATCACCGGATCGGCATCGGTGCCGATGCTTTGGCGTTTGGCGCGCGCCGTGTGACGGGTCAGCACAAAACTGCCCTGGGCGTTCATGCGCGCTTGCCAGCCCGCTTCCACCATCACGGTCGTGTTGACGTCACAGATCAGCGCGGGCCCCAAAACCTTGTCACCGGGGGCAAAATCGCCCCCATTAAACACCGGCGCCTCACAGCGCGCACCTGCACTGGTGAGGGTTACCGTCTCGACGCACATGGGCTGGACGTGATCGTCTGAGCGGGTGCGCAACACCGGGGCTTCCTCGCCGTCGCGCCCCACCGCTTGCACCGCGGCGGCTTCTACGATCAAACCGCGTCCCGGCTGAACAAAACCGAAGCGCCGCTTGTGATGGTCTTCAAAATTGCACACCAGTTGGTCAAAAGGCGCAAACGCGACGTCCAAGGCGGTGTCGCTGCCCACGTAGCGCACCAACAGTTTTTCATTCACGTGGATGCACTCAGACGGTATGTTTTGCGCGCTCAGTTCCGCCCGCGCCTCCGCCGCCAAATCCGCCAACAGGCTTTGCAAGCTGACCATGATCTCGACGTCCAAGGACTTTTCAACCGCGCGTTCGCGCAGTGCCGTAAAGTCCGCCAAGCCCATCCCGTAGGCCGACAGAACGCCGGCGAAGGGATGGATGAGGATGGTTTCCATCGCCAACGCATCGGCCACCAAACACGCATGCTGAGCCGCCGCGCCACCGAAACAATTCAGCGCGTATTCGGTGACGTCATAGCCGCGCTCAACCGATATTTTTTTAATCGCATTGGCCATGTTCTCGACCGCAATGCCCAAAAAACCCTCGGCAATGCGCTCGACGCTCATGGGCTCCCCGGTGGCCTGTTCAACGTCGACGGCCAGCTCGGCAAACTGTTTGCGTATGCCCTCCACATCCAAAGGCTGGTCGGCATCCGGTCCAAACACGTGGGGGAAATGAGCGGGCTGAATTTTGCCCAAAAGCACATTGCAATCGGTCACCGCCAACGGACCACCGCGGCGATAACACGCCGGACCCGGGTTCGCGCCGGCACTGTCAGGACCAACCCGAAACCGCGCCCCGTCAAAATGCAAAATCGAACCGCCACCCGCCGCCACGGTATGGATGTGCAGCATCGGCGCACGCATGCGCACACCGGCAACCTGGGTTTCAAACACGCGTTCAAATGCGCCATCGAAATGGCTGACATCTGTGGACGTGCCACCCATGTCAAAGCCGATCACCTTGGCGAACCCGGCCTGTTTGGCGGTTTCGGCCATGCCCACCACGCCCCCCGCCGGACCGGACAAAATGCTGTCTTTGCCCTGAAACAAATGGGCGTCGGTGAGCCCCCCGTTGGATTGCATAAACATCAAACGTGTGTCTGACAATTCCCCGTGCACCCTGTCAATGTAACGGCGCAAAATCGGCGACAAATAGGCATCAACCACCGTGGTGTCGCCCCGCGACACCAGCTTCATCAAAGGGCTGACTTCATGACTGACGGAGATTTGTGTAAAGCCCATGGCCTCAGCCACTTGGGCGGCGCGGCGTTCATGATCTATATAGCGATACCCGTGCATGAACACGATGGCCAAGGCGCGAATGCCCGCGTCGAAGACCGTTTGCAAATCCACTTGCAAAGCCTGTTCATCAAGTGGACAGATGACCTCGCCCAAAGCCGTAACCCGCTCACGCGCTTCGATGACACGTTCATACATCAAGTCGGGCAATTGGATATTGAGATCGAACAAGCGCGGGCGGTTTTGATAACCGATCCGCAGGGCGTCGCCAAAGCCCTGGGTGATCACCAGCGCCGTGCGTTCGCCTTTACGTTCCAACAAGGCATTGGTGGCCACCGTGGTGCCCATCTTGATGTGTGCGATGTCGGCGCTGGGCATGACGGCACCCGGTGCGACACCCATCAAACGGCGAACCCCCTCGACGGCGGCATCCTCATACTGTTCGGGATTTTCACTCAGAAGTTTGAGGGTTGAAATGCGCCCGTCAGGTTGCTCGGCCACCACATCGGTAAAGGTGCCGCCGCGATCAACCCAAAATTTCCAGCCTGTTTCCTGATTCATACCCACTGATTTGTATCAACACGCTCAGCGGATCGGCGGCGCGTAAAGCAACCCGCCATCGCGCCACAACTGATTGAGGCCCCGCGACATCTTAAACTGGGTTGTGGGACCAAGGTTACGGGCAAAAATTTCACCGTAATTGCCCACTTGCTTGATCACTTGATAAGCCCAGTCATCGCCTAAGCCAAAGCCAACGCCCAAACCCGGGTCGGCCCCCAGCAAGCGCCGCACCTCAGGGGATGTCGAATGAGCCAGCATATCGTCCACATTGTCTTGGTTCACGCCTAAGTCTTCCGCTGCGATGGTCGCCATAGTCACCCAGAAAACCAAATCCCGCCACTGCACATCGTCCGAGCGCACCGCCGGGGCCAAAGGCTCCTTGGAGATGATTTCCGGCAAAACGACATAATCGTCACTGTCATCCAAACGCCCCGCATGCACGGCGACAAGGGCAGAGCGGTCATGAATGGCCATGTCGCAGCGCCCGCCGAAAAAGGCCCGCCACATCCCGTCCATGGTCTGAATGGGCACCAGTGTCCAGGTCACGCCAGTCTTGGCGATGAATTCTTCCAAGTTGGCGCGCGCCGTTGACGATGGCCCAATGGCGCACACCTTAAGGTCTTTCGTCGCCATCGCGTCCTTCAAGGATTTCACGCCCAAATTGGAATGCAGGATAAAACCTTGCCCGTCATAAAAATAGATGCCGGGAAAGTCGACCATGCGGGTGGTATCGCGCGCGAGTGTCCACGTCGATCCGGCATGCAAAATATCGATCTCACGACCTTCCAAAGCATCCAGCCAGTAGCTTTCAATCTGCACGGCATCCGCATTGCCCAAAACGGCGGCTCCGGCGGCACGGCAAAAATCGACAAAAAACCCTGACCACGAACCGTCTGCCTGGTGCAGAGAGAACCCCGGAACGCGATCCGTAACCCCACACAGGACAAACCCACGATTTTTCACCGTCTCAACGGTGGAAGCCGCCTGGACGGCGCCACTGGACATCACCACCATCATCACAAACAGGGCAGCGGGGAAAACCATGGGGAGGGCGACGGGAAATCGTGAACGTTTCAAAGTTATGCTCCACTAACGTATCTGACGACGGCCTCTCAAGAGGCGTTCGATTAAGTTGAGTTTTCGTATCGTCTCACGTACTGATAGGGCATACTATCCAAATGGCCGAAGGCTTCCAAGGGTCTTCAAGACATATTCAAAGGTCTTTAAAGACTTGGGGCTTATTCCCCCAAAGGATCAATCATCATGGTCGATACGCAAGCCGTGCGCACATCCTCCCCCGACAAACGCGCTCAGCCCGCTTCCAGCCCACAGTCTGCCATTTCGACCAAACTGTTTCTGGCGCTGGGCTTCATCACCTTAACAGCCATTATCGCCGGCGGAGCCTCGATTGTTGCACTCAATCGATTTCAAACCGATTACAACAACCTCACCAACTCTGAGTTGCCGACCCTCGAAGATACCGCGCAAATCAGTCAGCTGTCCATGAGCGTCGCGGGCCGCGGTGCCAGCCTCATCATTTCCCCCACCACGTGGACGCGCCTCAATCTGATCGGCCAAGTCAAAGACGATGCCGCGTGGTTGGAAGAAATCATCAACCGTATTTCTGCGCAAAACCTCTCGGGCAACCGCAAGCAAGAACTCCTGACCCTCAAAGAGGAATTGTTTTCAACCTACAACTCCCTCAACACCCTAACCGAAAACCGCATTGTCTACGGTGAACGTTTGGCCGAAATCGACACCGAAATGACCCACCTGCAAGAGGATTTGGTGGCGGTACAGTTTGGCACCAACTTGCCCGATGGCACGATTGCGCCATCGGGACCGTTGCGACAATGGAACGTCTCTATTCATTCCGTTATTTTCATGCTGATGCGCGCAACACGCCTCAAGCACACCGCCCCGCTCTTTGCCCTTGAACAGCGCGCAACGCAAAAACTTGAAGACGTTCGGGGCCAAAATGCCTATTTGCCCAGCGAAGTTCAATTCGACGCAAAAGACATTCTCCAGCGTCTCGATGCCATCATGTTTGGGCGCAATGGTCTGTTTCATATCAAAAAGCTGGATATCGACACCCACAACCAAATTCAGGCGACGCTGCGCAGTGCACGTTCGATAGCCGAGCAGTTTATTTCGGCCGCCGACTTTGCCACGAGAGACATTCGCAACGTCATCAGCGAAACCAACCGCAACACCAGTCGATCTATGGACGTTACATTGCAGGCCATGATGGGTTTCATCTTGGTTTCTGCGTTGGTTGCTGTGGCGACCTTCCTGTATGTCAGCCGAACCGTCTTGCGCCGGTTGGAAACACTGCGTGAATCCATGCTGGCGCACGCCGAAGGCGCGTTCGTCAAAATCGATACCAGCGGCGATGATGAGATCACCGACATGGCGCAATCGCTTCAGTATCTGGTCGACACCCTGCATTTGCGTGAAGCCGGGTTGATGGATGCACGCGATGAAGCGGAAAAAGCATCGGTCGCCAAAACCCGGTTTCTGGCCGCCGCCAGCCACGATTTGCGCCAACCCCTGCAAGCACTCAACCTGTTCGTCTACGCCTTGGAAAACAAAGAAACCGATGCCGACAAACTGGGCATCATCACATTGATCCGCAATTCCCTGGATTCTTTAAAAGAACTTTTGAACACCCTCTTGGATATTTCCAAACTGGAAGCGGGCGTGGTGCAACCGTCGCCGAAAGATTTCAGCATCGACATCATATTAACCCGCATAAAAAGTGAACTGACGGCGGTGGCTTGGGCCAACGATCTGGAACTGCGCGCGGTCAATTGCACCACGTGGGTGCATAGCGATCCTTCCCTCTTGGAAACCATTGTCCGCAATCTGGTGGATAACGCCATCAAGTACACCGATCACGGAAAGGTCCTGATCGGTTGTCGTCACCGTGGCGATAAACTTCGCATCGAAGTTTATGACACCGGCCTCGGCATCGCCCGCGAAAAACGCGATTTGATTTTTCAAGACTTTTATCAAGTCAACAACGAAGCACGCCAACGCTCTCAAGGCTTAGGCCTGGGGCTTTCGATTGTCCGACGCATGTCGAATTTGCTCGGCTGCACAATGGGTTGCGATTCAAAGCTGGGCCATGGGTCGATGTTTTGGATTGAGGTTCCCCGCTCTGCAAAGGAGCTTGAAGTCCGTGAAACCCTTCACCCCATCACGCTCAATCGTGGCAATGAACACATCGTTATTATTGAAGATGACGAACAGGTTCTGCTGGGGTTGAAATCTCTTTTGGAAAGTGCGGGCTACACCACCCAAACCTTTCACACGGCTCAGACCAACACGCTTCGCGGCGCCTTCATTGGCGCTGCTCAAATACCCGATCTGATCATCGCCGATTACCGTTTGGATGCCGAACTGACAGGGCGCGATGCCATTGAAATGATCCGCAAAACCCTCGCCACCACCATTCCCGCCTTCATCATCACCGGCGACACCGCACCCGAACGGTTGAGAGAAGCCAAACGAAGTGGTCTGCCGATCCTCCACAAGCCGGTTCAACCCGAAGAGCTGATGGCCATGGTGCGCCAAACCCTGTCAACCGCGCCCAAGTCCTATCCGTGAAGGCTGGGGCTGGGAATTAAGGCTCTGATTAGGCCATGCTCATCATGACCCGAGGAATCAACCCCAAGCGCATGGCAGAATAGGCCGCTTCGGTCCGATTGGTGGCATCAAGGGCGCTGATGATGGCTGAAATATGAACCCGAACGGTGTTTTCAGAGATCCCCAAATCACGGGCAATTTCTTTATTCGAACTGCCTTGCGCCATCAAACGCAGGACTTCGAGTTGACGTTGGGTCAAATTGGGCAACTCCGCCCGATCCCCGCGCGCACCGTCTCCATACCCCGGCGGCAGGCAAATCCCGCCCGACAACACCAAGCGCAGGGAATTGATCATCACTTCACCGCTGGCCGACTTGGGGATAAAGCCCCGGGCCCCCAACGCCATGGCGCGCGAGACCATGGCTTGATCTTCCATGGCGGACAAAATCACCACCGCCAAGTCCTTATTCTTCGCATGAATGGCCGTCAACGCATCCAGTCCGCTGCCTTCCGGCAGGTCCAAATCCATCAGAACCAGATCGATGTCAGGGGTCGCCAAGGCCAGCTCAATGGCCTCGCGTCCCGAACCCGCTTCTAACAATTCAATACCGTCTTGCATCTGTTTCAACACCAGCACAAGCCCTGCGCGCACCAACTTATGATCATCGACCAAAAGAATTTTCATGCCTATTCCTCTAAATGATTTGCACCGCAAGTGTGAGGTTTATCCATCACAGCAAAATCGCCCACTATCTAAATTGATCGTTTCTAAAAAGAACCTTGTTTCAAACACAAAAGCGAGACGGGCAGGAATAACTCAAACAGATTACCCGCTTCATCTTTCCGTGGAATGTACCACAATTGTCCGATAAGTAGAATGTAGATGTGTGTTCATGTGATGCGTATCCCATTCGCGCATCCATGCGCTCTCCAGCTTGGAGAGTTAGGGGTCACGATCTTACGCCGGAGAGGGTTTCCCTCACCGGCGTCTTTTTTTGGCAAAACGACCCGAATGTCCCGGGTCCGTTCCCCACAGTTCCGCTCAGTACAGACCGCCCGTTCCCGCTGCAGGCATCGCCCCATCGCCTTCTTCACTGTCACCTTCCCCACCCAAAACCTGGGAATTGCTGGTGGGCACGGTGCCTGGCTTGAAGGCTTCCAAGATCACATCCCGATCACCGCCGTGAGCCGGCAGACCCGTAACAGCATTGACGCGCACCAAGTGGATGCCGGGCGGGATACGGAACGGCACCGGAGGTTGGCCTTCAAGGGCTTCTTGCATAAAATCGCGGAAAATGGGCGATGCGACCGAGGCCCCTTGCTCGCGAGGGCCTAACGATCTGGGGTCGTCAAAGCCTGTAAAGACCCCCACCGTCAAATCAGGAGAAAAGCCGATAAACCAAGCGTCCCGGGAATCGTTGGTGGTGCCGGTTTTGCCGCCCAAGGGCTTGCCAACAGCTCTGACCCGCGTACCGGTGCCACGCTGCACGACCCCTTCGAGCATGGAAACAATTTGATAGGCACTGGTGGGATCGGTCAATTGTTCACGTTGATCGGGCACGTTTGGCACCTCTTGCCCGGTCCAGGCCACGGCCTCACATTGAACACAGGGGCGCTTGTCATGTCTATACACCGTGTGACCATTGCGGTCCTGAATGCGGTCAATGAAGGTCGGACGGATTTGCTTGCCACCATTCACCAACATGGCATAGGCCGCCGTCAAATCCAGCAACGTGGTTTCCCCGGCCCCCAGCGCCATGGACAACTGTTCGGGCAAATCCTTAATAATGCCAAAGCGTGCGGCATATTCAGAAATTTTTTCCATGCCGACACTTTGTGCCAACCGCACGGTCATCAAGTTGCGCGACTTTTCAATGCCCAGGCGCATGGTCGAAGGGCCGTAGAATTTGTTGGTGTAGTTTGCCGGCCGCCATTTGGGAAGGCCGGGGCCCTGGTCAATCACAAACGGTGCATCGAGAATAAGCGTCGACGGCGTAAAGCCGGAATCAAGGGCCGCCAAATACACAAACGGTTTGAACGCCGAACCCGGTTGACGCTTGGCCTGGGTGGCACGATTAAACTCACTGGCATTATAATCGTACCCACCCGACATCGCCAAAACGCGGCCTGAATGCGGGTCAAGCGCAACAATCGAGCCTTGAATTTCGGGGATTTGACGCAGTCCGTACGTCTCTGCCGGATATTCGATGGTTTGTTCGTCTTTGCCTTTGCTTTTGGCCTGAACGTAGCTGAGCACCAATTCAACCCCAACCACGTCGCCAATGGCCAAAACGTCAGCGGGTTTGTGCACCACGGCGTCGAGATATTCGCCCTTCAGCCATTTGCGCGCCCACTTCATTTCCCGCATGGGGATCGAGGCTTGCAGGGGAGCCGCAGGCGCACTCGCACCCTCAGGGCGACTTTGGTCTTCTGGAAGACTTTGCACGAGGATGGTGGCACTTTGCTCGTCAAGAGCGGTGACAACGGCAAGCCTCCAGGTCCCCAATCCCTTGGGCGGTATTAAGGCGTCCAGCTGTTGGGCATAAGAAAGAGGCTCTGTTGTGTCGAAATGCGCAATGGGCCCGCGCCAGCCGTGACGGCGGTCGTAATCGATCAGGCCTTCGCGCAGGGTTCGTTCCGCAATCTCCTGCAAATGCGGGTCCAGCGTTGCATGAACGCTTAAGCCGCCCGCGTAGAGCATCTGTTCGCCATAACGGTCATACAGCTCGCGGCGCACTTCTTCGGCAAAATAGTTGGCGGTGACAAATTCGGCATCGGCGCGGTTTTCCACCACCAGATCGTCGGCTTGGGCCATCCGTGCCTCAGGCGTTGTGATGTAGCCGTCTTCCGCCATGCGGCCGATGACCCAATCGCGACGCTCCAAGGCAGCGGCTTTTTTACGCACCGGGTGATAATTGCTGGGCGCTTTGAGCAACGCCGCCAAGTAGGCGGATTCGGCAATTGTCAGCTCGTTAAGCGACTTGTTGAAATAGTTCAACGCCGCCGCCGCAATCCCATATGAGCCGGAGCCGAGGTAAACCTCGTTCAAATACAGCTCTAAAATACGGTCCTTGGTAAACGCACGTTCGATGCGAAAGGCCAAGATGGCTTCTTTGATTTTGCGTTTATACGAGACTTCATTGGTGAGCAGAAAGTTCTTTGCCACCTGTTGGGTGATGGTCGATGCCCCCACCGGGCGCCGCCCCGAACCGTAGTTCTTTATATTGGTCAAAACCGCGCGCGTCAGTCCGATGAGATCGATGCCTGGGTGGCTGTAAAAATGCTTATCTTCCGCAGCCAAAACCGCGTGGATGATGCGAGACGGCATGGCGCGAATGGGTACAAACACACGTTTTTCCGTAGCGTATTCGGCCAACAAACGACCATCACCCGCATGCACGCGGGTCATCACGGCGGGTTCGTAGTGCGCCAACTGCGCGTAATCGGGCAGATCTTTACCGAAATGCCAAAACACATACACGCCCGCCCCGGCCGCAGCAAAGCCGCCGAACAGAACCAAACCGAACAAAACCAGGAGAATTTTAATAAAGCGCTTCATCGTCTCAGACTTATGAAAAAACCGAGTGGACCAATAATCGTCAATCTGCAAACTCTCATCAATACGCAAAAAATATGGCCCGCATATGACGACCATGACGGGTTCGGGGGCAAGGGGAAAGCTTTAATATGGAGAAAAATCAGTGTATCCGCGCTTCTTCAGTGCCAATGAAGTGCTGATCGATACCTTTCACCATGGCACTCGCCATACTTTGACGATACCCACTGTTGAGCAGATTGCGCTCGTCTTGTCGATTGGACAAAAAGCCAGCCTCAACCAAAACCGAGGGCATATCGGGCGCTTTTAACACCGCAAAGCCTGCAAATCGATGTGAATTGGGCAACAGCATCACTTGACGACGCAGTTCCCCCACCAGCTCTTGCGCCAAACGCGCCGATTGATTCATGGTTTCGCGCTGCGCCAAGTCCAACAAGATGTTGGTCACGTCTTTGCTTTCCGAAGACAAATCGATACCGGCGATCAAATCGGATTTGTTTTCCTTGGCCGCCAGTTTCGCGGCTTCTTTATCCGAGGCGCGTTCCGATAAGGTGTAAATCGACAAGCCGCGGGTTTTGCGATTGGGCACGGAATCCGCATGGATCGAAATAAACAGATCCGCGTTGGCATCGCGCGCCACCTGAACACGGTCTCGCAAACGCAAGAAAATATCCCGGTCACGCGTTAACACCACCTTGTAGCGTCCGGTGGCTTCCAACGCGGTGCGCAAATCGCGCGCCATCGCCAAGGTGACGTTCTTTTCAAAGGTTTTGCCCACTCCGATGGTTCCGGGGTCAACACCGCCGTGCCCGGCGTCAATGGCGATGACGCGCTTGCCGGAAACACTGGGCCTGCGCGGCGCGATCACGGCGACAGAGGTTGCGCGCTGATCCTTAGACAATGTCGGCGTCGCCAGCACCGGCGGGCTGTCGGGGGTGACTTTGGCCACCAGTTCATCAAGACTTTGGCGCGCTTTGGCGCGCTGCAAGGCTAGGGCTTCGAGAAATTCGGTTTCCGAAGTCGGGGCCAAATCCATAACAAACCGCCAGCGCCCCCCATTAACGGGCTTCAGCATGAAGCTGTTGGCCACGTTCACCGGGCCTTTAACGTCCAAAACCATACGCGACGTGCCCGGCGCAAAGAGCCCGTAGCGCATGCGGCTCAAAAGCCCCTTATTTTCCGGCACCGCCGCATCATCCAATTTCCACAGCACTTCGGGCAGATTAACCACCACCCGATACGGGTCCGGCAATGTGAATATTTCGAACTTTAATTCCCGATCTAAATCCAAAACAACGCGTGTGCGCTGGCCATGTTGACCAATTCGCACGTCAGAAATCTCCGCTTCGTGCTGAATTTGATTTTGGGCCGATGCCCCTTCGGCCACCGAAACGGGTCCAAATGTCGCCCCCAGTCCCACCGCGACCAGCACCAATGCCCCCACCACGGCGGTCCTCACGCCTGACGTCAGCCAGGGCAAAAAACGCTGTTTTGAGCCGTTTTTGGGTGCAAAAAGTGTCATCAACGAAACCGGTTCCCGTGTTGAGTCCGCAGTCTTGGCGCGACTGTGCTCGTCTTCAATCTGTGCCCAAAATACATCCGAATGAATATTTTCAGGCAAAAAGATAAATCAATTAGATGATTGTCTAATCAATTTCCTACCGTTATCTTAACCAAGATCAATATTATATGGGTAGCTTACCTATTGATATGAGGTTTTAGAGAGTTTTCCGCCAGCGCGGAAAGCGGAAGGCGGCGATAGTCTACACTTTTGCGCCGCCATGAGGTTCCGCCATAGGGTTTTGAGGCGTTTTGTCTAAGAACCCATGGTTTCAGGAATACCCCGCAGACCGCGCTTGCGATTGAGTGAAGGTTTCAACCCTATGCTTGCCAGCAGCGCGCAAGCCGCATTGACACATTCCCCGACCGTTTCTGTAACGGTTGGCGTGTTTGCATGCGCGCCTGGCAGCAATCAAAATAGTGCCCCTCTGCATCGCACCGGCCTTGGTCCGTGCGATTTCAGGCGCCACTGGAGTTTCAATTTCAATGACCATACGCATGCTAATCGATGCGACCCACCCGGAAGAGACCCGGGTTGCAATCGTAGACGGCAACCAGCTTGAAAATTTCGACGTCGAAGTCTCTTCTCGCAAGCAGTTAAAAGGCAACATCTACTTGGCCAAAGTCGTTCGTGTGGAGCCATCGCTCCAAGCGGCTTTCGTTGATTATGGTGGAAACCGTCACGGTTTCTTGGCTTTTAGCGAAATTCACCCCGACTATTATCAAATCCCCGTCTCAGATCGAGAAGTGCACGACGACGTCTCTCACGACATCGACGAACCCGATGCGCCTGAATCGGAAACGGCGGCAGATGCCCATCACCCCGACAGCCCTACTGAGGGCGAAAACGGTGAAACGGTTGAAACGGTCGGCGGCGACGAACGCGATGAAGTTGAAGAAACGCATCAACGCCGCAGCCCCAACGTCCGCCAATACAAAATTCAAGAAGTGATCAAGCGCCGTCAGGTTTTACTGATCCAGGTCGTCAAAGAAGAACGCGGCAACAAGGGTGCGGCGCTGACCACCTATATGTCGCTGGCGGGACGCTATTGCGTGTTGATGCCCAACACCGCGCGCGGTGGCGGCATTTCACGCAAAATCACCAATTCCGTTGATCGCAAAGCGCTTAAAGAAATTTTGGGGAGCCTTGAAGTCCCCCACGGCATGGCGGTCATCCTCCGCACCGCCGGGATCGGACGGACCAAAGCCGAAATCAAACGCGATTTCGAATACTTGGTTCGTTTGTGGACCAACGTGCGTGATTTGACCTTGAAGTCCACCGCCCCGGCCGTTGTCCATGAAGAAGGCGACATCGTGCGCCGTTCGATCCGCGATTTGTATTCGCGCGACATCGAAGAAATCCAGGTCGAAGGCGATGAAGCCTATAAGGCCGCCAAAGAATTCATGAAACTGTTGATCCCCAGCCACGCGCGCAAGGTCAAACAGTACAAAGAAACCGGCATTCCGCTGTTTCGCAGCGCCGGGGTCGAAAACCAGCTCGACGCCATCCACAACCCGATCGTGCACCTGCCGTCGGGCGGTTATTTGGTGATAAACCCGACCGAAGCGTTGGTGTCCATCGACGTCAACTCGGGTCGCTCGACCAAAGAACGCAATATCGAAGAAACCGCCGTTAAGACCAACTTGGAAGCCGCCGACGAAGTGGCCCGGCAACTGCGCTTGCGCGATTTGGCCGGTCTTGTGGTTATTGATTTCATCGATATGGATGTGAACCGCAACAACAGCCAAGTTGAACGGCGCATGAAAGAAGCGCTCAAACATGACCGCGCCCGCATCCAGGTGGGCCGCATCAGCCCCTTTGGCTTGCTGGAAATGTCGCGTCAACGTTTGCGCCCCAGCCTCATTGAAACGTCGTCGGAACCGTGCCCGCATTGCGGCGGAACCGGCATTCGCCGCTCCACCGAAAGCACCGCCTTGGTGGTGCTGCGTGCCATTGATGAAGAGGGTGGAAACCGCCGCGCCGCCGAGCTGACCGTGCATGTGCCGACATCGGTCGCTTTGTACATCTTGAACCACAAACGCGACGGGCTGAACGAGTTGGAAGCCAAGCATGGCATGCAAGTGTTGCTGACCAACGACGATTCCCTGATCCCGCCCGACCTGCGTTTGGAGCGTACGAAAAACGTCGAAGGCGAAACCATTTCCGAAATGGTCGCCAATACCCGCCCCGACCCCGCCGACGAAGCCAGCCGCAAACGCCGCCGTCGCCGTCGTGGCCGCAAACGTGACGACGAAGGCATGGAATTGCCTTATGACGCCGCGGATGCGGGTGATGCGGATCTCGACGATGAAGATGAAGATATCGTCGAAACCGCAGAAGCCAGTGTGGCGCCCGCTGCAACGAACACCCAGGGCGAAGTTGGCGAAGACGGCAAAAGCAAGCGCCGTCGTCGGTCCCGCCGGGGTGGTCGTCGTCGTCGGAAACCCATTGATGGGGCCGTTGAAGCCACCGCCGAAGCCGTTGGTGAAGAAGCCTCAGCCGAAAGCGCGGATGGTGACGAAGCCACTGTGACTGAAACCGTGTCTGCTGATAGCGAAGTCGTTCTCAGCAGTGGCGAAACCAGCTTGAGCGAAGGTGGTGAAGAAAGTGCAGAGGGCGTCGAAAAGCCCAAGCGCCGTCGTTCGCGCCGTCGCCGCAAGCCCATCGACAGCGACGCCAGCGCTGAAGCCGTGACAGACGGTTTGGACTCAGACGCAGCCGATTCAGCTGAGGGCCCAGAGACCACCGAGGCAACAACATCACAAGCCGATGGCGATGAAAAACCCAAACGTCGCCGCCGCCCACGCCGCAAGGTGGAAGCAACTGAAGGTGAAGACGCAGATGTCGCCGTCGCCGCCAGCGCTGAAACGACTGAGGAAAGCGCAGACGCCGTGAAGCCGAAACCGCGCCGCAGCTGGGCTCGTAAAAAACCGGAAGACGCTGAAGTCGCTGCAGAAGCTTCTGTAGAAGTTCAGGCCGCGCCGACGCCAGAAGCTGCTCCTGAAGCGGCGCCAGCGCCTGAAGCTGCCCCGGCTCCTGCCCCGGCACCCGAACCTGAAGCGGCTCCGGTTTCACACCCGGCCATCAATACGGTGATTGTGGGCGAAACACCTGA
>JGI10211J34971_10001428_pt1 | contig 19708 bp, 22 predicted proteins | sample Etolagsediment_FD_34971 | JGI IMG/M metagenome (IMG submission 34971)
ATAAGCACTTACTTCACCACCTTCTATAGTCGAGGGCAACATTCTTGCAGACTTTGGACCAATCATTGGAGTATTGACAAGTTTTCTTCCATACCAAAGATTAAAATATTTATTTTTATAATCAAGGTTCACTTCACCGAGAACTGAATAAGCATCTTCATCACTCAAACCTTTTTTTCCTTCATCTTGTCCTAGTGTGGAACTCTCCACATTATTTGGAAGTAAAAAACCGTGTGTTGTCATAAAGCTAGCCTGCAGAAGTATGTTGTAAACTCTTTTAGTTTTATACTTTAACTGACCGCCAATAGCGTTAGAATGATGTGAAGTTTCTTGCCCGGTAATGTAGTTTTTATTTGTTTCAATATAATAATATTTAAGATTACCCGAAACATTCCCATCTTTAAACCAAGAGTCTGGAGTTTGTGAAGCATGTATCAGAGTGCATACACTCAGTGATATAATCAAATGTCTCATTTAAAATCCTTAGATATGATTTTATCAAGTCAATGTGACTTATAAACTTAAATTATACAAGCTTACTCTTTTATAGCAGATAGATCAATTTTTATTGTCTCATCTTCACACTCTATACTTATAGTGCAACGATGCTTAGAGATTGTTTTTGCTTTATAAATAGGTGCGAATAAAGTCATAGTTTGCTTAGTGTATGGATCATAAGAATACAGCGTTTCATCTTCAACAAAAAACTCTCTTCCACCTCCACATCCATCACCAATAATTCCCATGCAAGAAATTTTTTCACTAGAACCAACCATCGTCTAAACAATCCTCTTTAGCTTCTGTCATAAATTCTTGATACTCTTTTGAGTTTGTATCTTTTTGGCTAAACTCTTTATATGTGAAATTTTTGAAGATTGTTTCATCAACACAGTTACATAGTTTTGTTGCGTTTGCATCTTTCATTTCATTACAAGCTAAAAGCATCTCTTGTTTTTGCTTGTCTTGCCAACCAAAGTAACTTGTATACATCGGATACAAAGTCCATATCGCAAAACCTAAAGTAAGCACTATATTTGTTATGTACTCTTTCTTTTTCGTTTCTATATACTTCTTAATATCATAAGCAATCAAAATTACAAATACTATCTCTAATGTAATAATAAACCAATCACTATCTAAAAAATCAAACATCTATTTTTTTCCTTTTCGTATCTCTTTTATAGCTTCGGCGCACATTGTCAGTCCAAAGGATGCAGTGACTCCCATGAAACTGCCCTTCTCTTTTACTACTGCTTCTTCGCTTGAAAAAATCACTTTATACTTTTTGTTGAATCCGCGTTTACGAAGTTCATAGCGGATTTTTGAGCCAAATTTATCGCCATAGCTTTTCCAAATATCATCCACTTTTATCTTTGTCGGGTCAAGGCGTTTTGCTGAACCAAAAGAAGAGATGAGTTTTTTATGACATTTTTGAGCAAGTGCGAGTTTTGCTTTTGTGTCATCAATCGCATCAAGAACTAAATGATATTCTTCAAAATCAAAATCCTTCACCCAGTCTTCATCCACTCGTACATTTATGAGTCTAAGATTTGGGTAATGTGTTTTTAAGGCTTCCACCTTTACTTCACCCTCATGTAATTCAGACCACATTTGACGGTTTTGATTTGTTTCATCATAGGTATCATAATCAACTATCGTGATGTCTGTCACTCCACTGCGGTACAAACAATCTAAACAAAAACTCCCAACACCACCAACACCTAAAAGAATAATCTTGGCATCTTCAAGTTTGGTGAAGTTCTCTTTTAAAAGTAGCTTTATACGGTCGTGTTTCATTTATGCGTCGCACCAATCTTCTAAGGTCTTCATGCTTTTATACGCACTTAAGTCTAACATAATCGGAGTGATAGAAATATATCCAGCTTCTATAGCTTCATAATCACTCATACCTGTTGCACCCTTTCTTGGAGTAAAACTTAGAGGGTGAAGTCCTAACCAATAATGCTCTTCACCTCTTGGGTTTCTATGCATATGAGAGTCGTTTGCATAAAATCTATATCCAGCATACGTTACTTTTATCTCTGCTTCTTCAACATCAAATGGAATGTTTATATTTAAAAACTCACGTGCCGGAAGAGGAAAGGAGCCATTTTTGATTTTAAGAACTAAGTCTTTAATAGTTTTAGATGCAAGAGAAAAATCTCCATCAGGATTGGTGAAGTCCATAACTTGAGAGATTGCAATAGAAGGGATATCATGAAGCACCCCTTCCATAGCTCCTGCTGCTGTTCCTGAGTAGGTTATATCTTCACCCATATTTGAGCCACGGTTAATTCCACTGACAAGCAAGTCCGGTTTTTCATCATTATATATCGCGGAGAGAGAAAGATACACACAGTCTGTCGGAGTTCCATCATCGAGTTTGTAAAAATCATCATCTACGCTTACAAAACGCAGAGGACGGACCAGTGTCAAAGAATGTCCGCAAGCAGATTTTTCATTTGCAGGAGCAACAACTGTCACCTTAACATTATCTAATTCTTTGAGAGCTTTAACAAGAGATAATAAGCCTTTAGCTTCGTATCCATCATCATTTGTAATTAATATTTTATATGGCTTTTTCATAAAAGTATTTTATACAAAAGCATATTAGAGATTACTTCATTGTCTTAATTTTCTCATTTACATATTTTGCAACTGACTTAAGCTCAAAATCATTATATTTTCTTTTCCATGATGGCATATCATCTTCCATAGTGCCCCAAAATTTTCCACCATATTTTGCGTATAAAAAGATTTGTTCTTCTGTTAAAAGTGTCCTTCTTAAATCATAGGGATAAATAAAGTTTTTTTGTGCTTTAGACTGCTCGACATACTCACTTTGCCCATTTCCAATGATACCATGACACATACTGCAATTACGATTAAAAATCTTTTCTCCGGTTTTAAGCATTTTAGGCTGATTCTCTTCACCAACAGTATCTGATTCGTCTAAAAGTTTTTGTACTCTTTGCTTCCCGTTTGGATTAAAAGCTTGTGTAATATAATGCGCTACATCGTCAAGTTCATCATCATTATATACATACTTGAAAGTAGGCATAATATCTGAACGCGCACCCCAAAAGTGTGCACCCTCTTTTATAATCTGAAATGACTGCTCTTTTGTTAAAACTGTCTTATTCAACTGTCTTGGTCGCACAACCAGTGCCATAGCATTATTTGTATCGCCATTTACCCCATGACAACTTACACAGGTGCTTTTATAAATCTCTTTTCCATCTTCAAAAGAGTAGTCTTTAACTTTACCGGCAAGGCTCCATGAAAAAAGTAAGGGAATGATTAGAAAATATTTTATCATTTATTTGTATCTTGTAACTCAATTTTTATATATTTAATAACAGACTTCAAAGTATAATCATCATATTTTTTTTCCCAAGCCGACATATCTTCTTTTCTTGTACCCCAGTATTTTCCACCATGTTTTGCATATAAGAACATTTGCTTTTCATCAAGAAGTGATTTTACAAGATTATATGGAAAAATAGACATCTCCGGATTTCTCGTAGCTTCACCATTACCATTTCCATCAATCCCATGACACCATGAACAATTACGATTATAAATCTTTTTTCCACGTTTTAGCATTTTTTCAACTTTTTCTTCGGGAACAACATCACTATTTGCATAATGCTCATCAATTCTTTCTTGAGCCTTAGGATCAAACTTTTTATATATATAATGCGCTACTGCATGTAGTTCTTCTTCATTAAATACGGATTTAAAAGAAGGCATAATATCTGCTGCTGCACCCATTGCATGTGCACCATCTTTTATAATTTCATATGCTTGTTCTTGAGTAAGAATTGTTTGTGTTAACTTCCTAGGATTGACTATAAATGACACATGAGGATTACCATTCCCGTCTGCACCATGACAAGACAAACAAGTTTCCTTATAAATCTTGGCACCCATCTGATATTGATTAGATGCATTTACAATTCCAAAAAGCAATACAATTGCCAGTATTGCTCTCACAGGCTTACTTCGCAGTTACTTCTAAAAGCATATTCGGATGAATCGCACACTCTACATTAAAAACTCCGGCAGCTTTAACTTTTGCAGATATATCTTTTCCTGGAGCTTGCATACCGATATCAAATTCATTTGCTTCATTATCAGTATATGCATTATGAGCAAAAGGATCAGAATTCTTAAACGTAAGCGTATCCCCTACTGCAACTGATATTGCATGAGGAATAAAAGTCTTTCCTTTTTGATCTATTACATGGTCTGCACTAAAAAGTGCACTTGAGAGTATTAAGCTCGCTATTATTATTTTTTTCATTTTTGTATGTCCTTCCTTTTTTTTGTATTTTAATTTATTTTTGTGTACTTATTGTGGAAACTTTGTTGGTATATCAAGTTTCATATCCGGTCCAGTTAGTGACTCTACAAATGAAACAATATCGCTGATCTCTTGTTTTGTTAATTCTCTATCAATCATAAATGTTGATTTGTTTTTAACGTTATGTTTATATCTTCCACCATTACCGCAAATATGTGCTACTTCATGAAGTGTTCCCGCACTACCATCATGAAAATACGGAGCTGATTTTGTTGCATCTCTTAGGGTTGGAGTTTTCATAACACCATACCAAGCTGCACGGCGTTTTGTTAAGTAACGTCCCAGCTCTTTACCTTGAAGTTCACCATCTCTTAAACCAATGTTATGAAAACTTCCATCTGAAAAGTTAAATCCATCATGGCAATCTATACAATGTGCTTTGCCTTTAAAGAGTTCAAAACCTTTTTTAGCTTTTTTACTAATGGCGTCTTTTTTACCCATCGCGTATTTATCAAACGGTGAAATAGTTGAGACAACAGTTCTCTCAAATGATGCAATTGCTTTTGCAAGAGTCGCTTCTGTTAGACCTTCGCCAGGATACGCTTTTTCAAATAGTGCAACATAGCCTTTAATCCCATTAAGTTTTGGAATCAGTTCATCAAGAGACATATTCATCTCAACATCTGCTTCAATAGGACCAAGCGCTTGTTCTTCAAGCGTTCTTGCTCTTCCATCCCAAAACTGACGGTTTTGGTATGCTGTATTTAACACAACTGGTGAATTTCTTGGTCCAACTGCACCTTCATGTCCTACTGCTTTTGGAGTTGGTACAAGATCAGACCAACCTTGCTTAGGATGATGACATGTTGCACATGAAATTTTCTCCGATGAGGATAATCTTACATCAAAGTAAAGTAACTTTCCAAGCTCGATTCGCTCTGGTGTAAGCTTATTATCTTTTGGTTGTGGCACTTCTGCTGGACGTAACCACTTACTCATGTCTTCTGTTGCTTGTAGTGATGAAGCCATCATTCCTACAAGTATCATTTTCAGTCCTAATTTTACAATCATAAAAACTCCTTATATTTTGAAACAAGTGTACTAAAACAAAACTTTAGCAACTATAAAAATTCTATTTATTTATCTTCATATTATCAGGTAAGATGACACTATAAGAAGAAATAAACTTGCCCATATAATTAACTTATTAGGAGAATTTTTATCTAACGTAAAAAATACAAAACTAAATAGATAATATACAAAGAAATACAAAGATCCATAGATTATATAACCAATATAATTATATTGTTTTTGTAACATGCAATATGGACATTTATGCAATACATTATCATAAATAAATCCACCAAAATAATATACAACCGCATAATAAGAAACATACATAAAAAGTATTGCAAACAAAAATAAAAGGATTTTTTGTTTTTTATATGCGCTTAAAACTATAAGAAAATATAAACTATAAAACATTAAGACTAAAGTATCTATAGAAGTAGAAAAAGGAAGAGTGTTTTCTATCTCTGTATATTTATATGCACAACATGCAACAGGTATTTGTGTATCTATTGAACTTAAATAAACCAATGAAAGTATAAACTCTATCAGTATAAATAGATAAAGTACAATAAACAGCCACATTTTCCTCTTAAAATACACTCCATCTTTGGAATATAAATCCGCTTTATTTAGTAGTAACCAAAAGGATGTCAATACTAAAACTACAAGCTTAAATCCAAGAAGCACTTCACCATACTCATTAGTGTTTAACACACCAGTCACACACATTGCTCCAGGAACAACATAGGCCAAAGCGTTAAGAGCATATAAAAATAAAGCCAGTAAAAGTATTTTTACAAATAAAGATACACTTACCAACATACTCACTAGGTATGATTTTTTTTCTACAAAAGATTCTAGTTCTTCAACATTTGTCTTATTGAATAATTTTAAAATTAAAAAACTTTGCACAACTGTATAGGACAATACAATCAGTAAAAAGAACTCTAAAAACAGTTCGATAGAAATAGCAGTTGAGAGAAATACACTACTCAATTTTTCCGTCCTTCATGTGAAAAACTTTATCAATAAAATCTAATGTACTTATAAGAGGATCATGTGTAGCAATAAGAATTGTCTTGCCCTCTTCTTTGAGTTTTTTCATGATTTTTATAAAGCTAAGAGAATTATTTGTATCTAAATTCGCTGTTGGTTCATCAAATAAAAGAATTTTTGGCTTATTTACTATAGCTCGAGCTATCACACAACGCTGTTTTTCACCACCTGAGAGTGTTGATACAACAGCGTCTTCTTTATGTTGGATATTAGCTATTTGCATCACTTCTTCTAGTCTGGCATTTATCTCCTTTTGGGATAAGCCACTCAAGAGCAATGCCGGTAGAATATTTTCCCTTACACTTAGCGCATCAAAAAGATGAAAAGATTGCGTCACAAAACCTATCGTGTTAGAACGAAAATCTGAAAGGCGATCATCATTTAACTTACTCAAGTTCATTTCATCAACTTCCACAATTCCAGAACTTGCTTTTTGTAATGAGCCTACAATCGAGAGAAGCGTTGACTTTCCACTTCCACTTACACCACTAAATACTACGCATTGAGCTTCTTTTATCTCAAGGGAGATATTTTGCAGCACTTGTACTTTTTTAAAAGATTTATTTACATTTACTAGTTGTATCATCTTAAGACCTCAACGGGCTCGGAGATAGAAATCTTCCACACAGGTATGAGAATCACTAACATAAAAGGTACTATAAAAAGAAAAAATATCCCAAATAATGATGAAAGTTCGATACTCGGTGAAAATCCACTTGTATTTTCTAAATTTTTAAAACCCAGGAAAATCTCTTTAAGCAATGGTGCTTTAAAAATAAAAACATACACATATGCAAGTATCACACCTAACATATATGAAATAAAAGCGACAATAAAATTCTCTGCCAACTTCAAATAAATAACATCCGAAATCTTCCATCCGCACACTCGTAAAATTGCTATCTCTTTTGCATCTGAATGTGTTATATATGAGTATCTTTGATATAAAATCAATAAAAAAGTAATCAAAGAAAAAATATATAAAGCTAAAAATACACCACCTTTATAATTAAAAAGGTTCTCATAATGCGTTCTCATATAATCTTTAGAGATTATACGCATATTAAAATGTGAAAGTATCAAAGCCGTTCGTACATCTTCAAGAACTTCTTTGCTTTGTATATCTATGGCTATATCGGTAAAGTAAGATTCTTTTAGGCCTAAGATTTTTTTTGCTAGTTTCATATCCATAATAATCATGTCGTTGGTGAAGATTTGTGTATCTGCATCAAACTCTGAGTGAAAATATACTTTTTGTTTTGATCTATCTGGTGGTCTAAAAGTATAATAGTCTTTGTACTCATAATAATCGAAAAGCTGTTTTACTCCCTTACCAATTATCATGTTTTCTTTACTTAAAAACTCTTCTATATCTATGTCTGGAAATGCTTTTTTAAACTCCCCCAGAGAATCCTCATTTTTTAAATCAATCCCTACGATCATAAAGTAAGTCTCGCCGGGATCATAAAAATGCATACCATAGACTCTTGGAGTAATCTTCTTCACCCCCTTAATAGTGCTAAAATCCTCTATCCATTCTTTTGGTATGTCTTCAACTTTACCAGCACGATACTTTTGCACTACAAAATCAGCTTGTAATTCTAGGTTTTCTAACGTCTGTGTTTTAATCGAAGAACTGACGAAAAAAAAAGAACTTATGAGCGCAACAAGAAAAGATGAGATAAAAACAATCCATAGATGCTTGACTCGATACTTATAAAGTAGTGCTGCTAGAAAATTGATATACTCTTTACTCGGCATAGACAAATCCCGAATAAGTATCCTTATAAATTCCCATATACACTCCATTACTTTCATCAGAATATTCTAAAATTCTATTTCCTGCGTGAGATGTTGACAAAGATATTCCTGGGAGTTTTATAAGATTCATGGTGTCTACTGTATTATGCTTTGAAGTTGTTCCAAGAAGAAAAAGGACATAGAAGAATAAGCAACTAGTTAAGCATAGTACAGCAGCTAGTTTACTAGCTAAGAGATTCATTTATACTTTGAATTCTCTGAGCTTATGATTTAAATCCACTGTCATTTGAGAAAGTGTTTCACTCGCAGTTGCAACTGTTTCAATACTTTTCATATTTTCATCTGAGATTCTACTTATACTATGGATTTTAACTATAATTCTGTCTGTTTTATCTGCATTTTCTTTATATCCATTAAGGATATTTTCTGACATTTGTGTAGATTCCAGCATGATTTGTGCAGTTTCATTAATCTTTTCACCAACATGGTTTGATATATCAGCAAGAGCTTCCATCTCTTTAGAATTACTATCCATTTGGTTAGAACTATCTGAGATAGCTTGGACAATAACATTTACAGTTGCATTTATCTCTGCTAAAGACTTTTGTGTGTGCTCTGCAAGCTTACGTACTTCATCAGCAACAACTGCAAAACCACGTCCATGTTCACCAGCGCGAGCAGCTTCAATAGCGGCATTAAGTGCAAGAAGGTTTGTTTGATCCGCAATGTCTGAAATCACAGAAAGAACATTTTTAACTTGTGCCGCATCTGTTGAGAGTTGTGAAAGGGAACCTGCTAAATCTTGTTGCACTTGAGAATTATCTTGTACTTTTTCTACAAGCAGAAGTACATCTTCTTTTGTGAGTTCTAAATTTTCGTTTGAGCGGATTAAATTTTCTTTTCCAACTTCAGCTTCTGCTATTGCACTAGTTAAATCTTCTTTCATTACATTTGTATCATCAACAACATTATTTAATTCAATATTTTCAAGCTCAGAACGTTTTTCAACTTCATGTGCAGTTTTTGCTAAATTATCTGAAATAGTTGAATTGTCTGAAGATGAATGTATTATTCCGACAAGTACAGTTTGCACTTTTTCAATAAAGTTATTTATATGATGATTCGCCTCTGCAATCTCATCATTTCCACTTGCATCAAGTCTAATAGTTAAATCCCCATCGCCTTCAGTAAGATTTTTCGCAGCAAAAATTAAATTCTTAATCGGTGCAACGATAGATCCCATAACTAAAAGGAGTAAAACAGTAATCACAATACCAAATGCCACTTGAATCATTAAAGATATAGTTTGTAAAGAATTTACTTTTTTCTCAAGAATCGGAGTATACTCTGCAAGCATCGATGCAAATAATTTTTCATTTGCATCCACAATAGCATTCATACTGCCTAAAATACCTTTAGTAGAATCAAAACCTTTTTTCTCTTTTGCCTTTACATAGGAGGTAAAGTTTGCTTCATAAACAGCTAGATTTTCTTTAATTTCTTTCCCATTTTTACCACTTTGATCTATATAGTAGATTAGTGCATTATATGAACGCTTAAATTTTTTAAGATATTTTTTATTATGAGAAAGCTTAAATGACTTTTCAATATTTATCAAAGTTAAAACCATTGAAAATATATCTTGATCTTGAAGTTGTTTAGCATTTATTTCAGCGTTTTTCACCGCTTTTGATAAAGCGCCATTTAAACCTTCACCTTGTGTATAGCCTATTAACTTTTGAATTTCGACAACTTCTTCAAAGCTTTTTTTATACTCTTGTGCATCTTGTATAATTTTATCTATGCTTACTGTTTCAACATCAAGTTTGTCTAAAGAGACTTTAAACTCTCTTAGACCTCTGTCCATAGTTGCATAATTGTCAAAAAATGCCTCTGAATAAACATCTGTTTTTAAATCCAGAAAATCCATACTGTTTTTAGTAAGTTCTTGCATTGCCGCATCAAGTTGATAAATTTGTGACTTTGTTTGTTGCAACTCAGAGCTTTGGGCTAACATAAAGTTAACTATATAGATATTTATCAAGATAGATACAATAGATATGCTCATTACGCCGATAAGCTTACGTTTAATAGTCATTGTCACTCCTAATTGCGTGTATGTTATCATCAATATATTTGAATGAAACTTAAACTAATCTCATATTGTCCGATATTGTATTTAATTATCAACAAAGGTTATATTATGAACACTTCTTACTCAATGGATGCGTACAGAGCACATGATTTAAATATTGCTATGAGAACATCAAGTGGTGACACAATCCAAATGGACTTCTCTAATCAACAATCATCTTCTTTAGCTTACCAAAGTGATGAAAAAGGTTCCAGCACTTCTATGAGTTTTACTTCCATGCAATCGTTTTCTTTTAATGTTGAGAGTAACGGTATAAGCAAACAAGATCAAAAAGAGATTGACGCATTTATGAAAACAGCGCAACCTTTTATAGATGATTTTTTAAAGGAGCTAAAAGAAGATGCTCCAAAATCTCCAGTTACAAAACTCGCACGTGAAATAGCTGATATTTTTGAACCAGGTAGACAAAGAGATGAAAATCATAAAAACCATACTAAATCAAGTATTGTAAATATGTTTGACGATTCAATGAAAAAACTTCACCATTCAAACAAAACTCACAAAGAAGATACAAATGACAACAAAGAATTAAAAAATAACGTACAAACTCTTGATATGGAAAAAGTCATGGATAAAATCTTTAAAGATGCACAAAAACTCTTAGAAAAAACTCTTAAAGAGTTTGATCAACTTAACAAAAGTTTTTACGCTTAATACTCATCGTAAATTCTTTTGAATTTTATATAATAACGTATACCTACAAAGCTTAGCAGGATTATTATTATATAACTCCATTCAAAATATTTTAAAAATGTTTCTACTATATCTTCTTTTTCTGCTTCTCTTTGCGCTTTGTTTTCTATAATTTTTGGAACAACTATCTCATCTACTTTTTCTATTTTTTTCTCTATTTCTTTAACAACTATACTAAGAACTTCTCTTTTTACTTCAGGCTCTTTAAGAACAAAAACTGCTTTTGGTTTTTCTACGACTTGCACTTTGGGAAGTACTTTTGGCTTTGGAACTATCTCGAGTATTTCTTTTATCTTTTCTTTTTTTGGATACGTATAGTTACTTACATAAGCACCTTTAAAACGTTTTTTTATTTTTTTCAATGCCTCATTTAGGACTCCCCTATTCTCAAAAACCTCTGCAACTATAATATAGTACTTCCCTGATTTTTTAAGTCTAATATTAAAATTATGTTTTTTTGCGAGTGCATAAAGAGATGGGCTTAATATTGGTAACTTTTTCATCATTGTCTCAGCTCTTTCTTGTGTACTAAAAGAAACTAAAATAACTCTTTTTGTATAGGCTTCAAGTGAAATCGATGCTAATAAAAGAATCAAAAGTAAAAATAATTTATTCATTAATAGTCCTAATCGAAATTTTTCTATTATATTTAGATTTGGTATAGATTATGCTTTAAATCACTTATGAAAACATTTTTTTTATTAATTACATTATCCTTACACATTTTTGCATCGTCTTTAGAACAAAACTATGCACTTCTAAACTCAGAATTAGATAAAGCATCATCTAGTCTTAGTCCTGAAGAAAAAATAAGTCTTTTTTACCTTGTACTTGCAACCCATGAAAAAATTACTACATCACTCTCGGTTGATAGAACTAAGATTAATGACCTTGATTCACTAGAAGAGAGAACATTAAATATACTTGCCAATCTTCATGAAAACAACACACACCTCAGTTTAGTTCAAATTGAAACAATTAGAAAACTTTATCTTGCTATGAAAACAGATGGTACACGACTCATACAAGAAAAAAACTCAGAACTTGCGAACACTCAATCTCCATCAATACTTTTAAATATAGTATTTTTAATACTCGCATTATTTCTTGGTATTGTGCTAGGCTATTTTATGTTTAGAAAATCCAATGTCGCAGAAAATGAAGAACTCGATATTTTAAAATCTAACATACAAACAATGCAAGCACAAAATTCCAACTATCAGTATGAAGTAAAAGCTCTCCAAACTGCGAAAGACACTCTAGAAGTTGCTTCTTTAAAACAAAAAAAAGAAACTGAATCTAAACACAATGAACTTACACAAGAAAATGAAAACCTATCTACAAAAATATCTAACTTAGAAGATACTATCCATTCTTTAGAAGCAAAACTTCAAACAAATACAAAAATCATCGAAGAAAAAATCCAGTTATTAAAGAAAAACAGTGCCCGTGAAGATATGGATGATGAAAAAGCTGAACTTTTTAATAGCAATTTAGCAGGCCTACAACATCAAAGCCAAAATATATTTAATGTCCTAGATACTATCTCAGATATCGCTGATCAAACCAATCTTCTTGCTCTCAATGCTGCCATAGAAGCAGCACGTGCGGGTGAACATGGACGCGGATTTGCCGTAGTGGCAGATGAAGTGAGAAAACTTGCAGAACGCACACAAAAAACACTCGCTGAAGCAAAAGTGAATATCTCCACTGTTGTGGATGGAATCTCCAGCCTTGAAATCTAGTGAAAATAGCATACTTGACTAAAAGAGCGTATTAGTGTAAAATTCCGGTATAAAACAAATGTTAACTAACATCCAAAACTTCTTCACCAGATAAATCCCAAAACTTTAAGGTACTTACTTTATGAGTGAAAACAATTCACAACAACCCCGCAAGACAACAAAACCCAATAACAAAGCCGCTAGTAAAAGTCGTTCTCACACACCGGTTAAAGGTGCAACTATAGAAGAGCTTCGCACTCAAAACATTGAAGTGCTTGTAGCTATGGCAACAGAGCTGAATGTTGAACAGCCAAATGAACTTAAACGTCAAGATATTATCTTTGAAATCTTAAAAGCACAAACTGCTCAAGGCGGTTTTATTCTTTTCTCCGGTATCTTAGAAATTATGCAAGATGGTTATGGTTTTATCCGTTCTATCGATAAATCATTTAATGAAAGTATAAATGATGCTTACGTTTCAAACACTCAGATAAAAAGATTTGCACTTAGAAACGGAGATGTTGTAACCGGTCAGGTCCGTCCACCAAAAGATCAAGAGCGCTATTATGCTCTCATCAAAATAGAGGCGGTGAACTCACTTCCACCTGAAGAGAGTAAAAAACGTCCTTTATTTGAAAACCTCACTCCTCTTTACCCACTTGAAAAAATCAAACTAGAATACAAAGAAAAACATTTAACCGGTCGTATGCTGGATCTGTTTTCACCTATTGGTAAAGGTCAGCGCGGTTTGATTGTCGCAGCTCCAAGAAGCGGTAAAACTGAGCTTTTAAAAGAGATTGCTCATGGTATTTCAACAAATTCACCAGATATTGACTTAATGGTTTTACTGGTCGATGAAAGACCTGAAGAAGTTACAGATATGGAAAGAAGTGTTAAAGGTGAAGTATATAGTTCCACTTTTGATATGCCTGCAAAAAACCATGTGAAAGTGGCTGAGATGGTTATAGAAAAAGCAAAACGTCGTGTTGAGATTGGTCGTGATGTAGTGATTCTTCTTGACTCAATCACTCGTCTTGCACGTGCGTACAACACTGTAACACCATCAAGTGGTAAAGTACTCTCAGGTGGTGTGGATGCAAATGCACTTCACCGTCCTAAACGTTTCTTTGGTGCTGCGAGAAACATTGAAAATGGTGGAAGTTTGACCATCATCGCCACTGCGCTTGTTGACACTGGAAGTAGAATGGATGAAGTTATCTTTGAAGAATTCAAAGGAACTGGAAACATGGAAGTGGTCCTTGATAGAAAAATCGCAGACAGAAGAATCTTCCCTGCTATTGACATCCTCAAATCCGGAACGCGTAAGGATGATTTACTTATCGGTAAAGAGAACTTACAAAAAGTGTTTATCTTACGTCAAATGCTTCATAAACAAGACAATGAAATCAAAGCACTTCAATTTATCTACAACACTATGGGGAAAAATGCCACTAATGACGAATTCCTTGATAGTATGAATACCGACGCATAACTTATACTCCAAAGAGAAGTATATTAAAAAAATATAATATACTTCTCATCATCCTTTTATTATAATATTTTCATCAATCCATGATTAGGATTCTAATATATGCTGATTATTTTTAGTGCTTGCTAAATAGTTTTAAGATTTTCAACCAAGTCTTTAAACACTTCACCGCGTTCTATAAAGTTTTTAAACTGGTTAAAACTTGAAGCAGCTGGCGAAAAAAGAGCTATTGATTTCTTCCTTGTTTTTAACAATTGAGAAACTTGAAGTACTGCTTGAGATAAAGAATCAACATAATATAGATTTAAACTATTTTGCCTTTGATTTAATTTATCGTATATGATTTTACCTGTTTGAGAATAAAGTATTATGTTAGCAACATCTGAGTTTATTAAAAAATCTACTAATGCGTCATATTCAATTCCCCTATCATAACCACCGAGAATCAAAGTTTCAACATCTTGTAAAATTTTTATTGCTTCTATTGTTGCTTCAGGGATAGTAGAGATAGAATCATTTATAAAAATAGTCTCATTCACCGTATCAACATATTCAAGCCTATGAGGCAGAGTCTTGAATGTATTTATAGTTTGTAAATACACTTCTTTATTTAGATCTAAAATATCAACTAGTTTTTCTAAAATCTGTAAGGAACTACGGTGAATGAACCCTCTTTGTATATTAAAGCTGATTGGTAACTCTAAGTTGCTATAAAAGACATTATAAACATTTTTTGTACAAAAAGTCTCTGTTTTTAGATGAAGATAAGGCTCTTGTAAATTGAGTATTACTATATCATTTGGGTTTTGAAATCTCATGATATTAAATTTAGCATTATAATATTCTTCGAGCGAACGATAATAATCTAGATGGTCTTGAAATAAATTTGTTAGTATCGCTATATGAGGCGAGTATTGTATATCTAGAAGCTGATGTGAGGAAAGCTCCATAATTATATACGTTTCATCATTTATATCTTCTAGGGTGCTAAATGCAGGTGTTCCAATATTTCCACATAAGATGCTATATATATTAGAGTTTTGTAGTAGTTCATAGATTATACTGACTAAAGTACTTTTTCCTTTTGTACCTGTTACACCAATAATCTGCTTTTTATAGTGTTTTATAAATAACTCTGTTGTAGATGTAAAATTATATTGCGTATGCTCAATTGCAAGGTTAAAAAGAGAGATGCCGGGAGACTTTATGATAAGTTCAGCAAATTCAAGCCCATCTAAATAGCTTTCACCGCTAAACAAAAAAACTTTTTCATTTGCACTTATATCTGATGGAGGATTTTTATCAACTATATATAGTTTTGTATCTGCTAAATATCTAAGAGCAAAATCATAAAAAGATCGCCCCTCTTTTCCAAAACCAAATATAGCTATGGTTTTATATGTAGATAAATCAGAAACTAAGTTTGTCAACATTATCTTTCAATATATTTTTAAATTTTTGGGGAAGATTATTCTGATTATCAAAATTTACTTCTAAGTTGTAATTTTTTATATCTATAGGTTTATATGTTTTAAGTAAAAAAGGAAGTGCATCTTCTTTATATGAAGCTTTTTTTCGAGTTAATGCGAAATTGACTTCATCATAGGTCCCAACACATTCAAAAGGTTTTACCTCTTCACTTTTACTGAGTTGGTCAAATAAGTCTTGAAGTTCAGGATCATTGAGCATATCTTTTGAAAATATTTTTTTAAGCATATCATCTTCAATATAGTTACAGAGTATAATGTAGGTAAAAAGACACTTAGGGCATTTGGCACACCATTGGTTTTTTTTACTTCCAACATTACAGCTTCTAAAAGTAAGATAATGTTCTTTTATAAGAGAAAAAAGTTTTGCAATATGAATCTCATCAAGCGGACGTAAAAAACTAAAATACTCAACATCTTTTGTAATATATGTAGATATATAAAATCTAAAATCATTTTCAAACTCTATAGATTTTGAGTATTGGTGATTTACTTTTAAACCGTTAAATATAATATTTTCTTCGTTCGCACTTGATTCATTTGAAAGCACTATATATCTTGTTTTATAAATGAGACCTAACCAAATTGAGATAAATCCGACTATCGATGAAAATGGTATATGTCCATTAAGATAGCCTCGCTTATTAAAGTCTAAGATTTTTTCCAAGTCTAAAGAACGAGTTAATTCTATTGAATTATTTGGATGCTTATCAAGTATACTTTTACTTGCGACAATTGGATTCATTGAAAACATTAAAGAGTCTGGAAATTTATCTTTTAAAAGCTCATAAGAAACTAAAGAGTCTTTTCCTCCACCAATAGGAATAATATTATTGTCTTGTGTTTGCACATGGATAGTCTCAAACTTAGCACTATCAGAAGATGTGACAAACTCTACTAAGTCTTCTTCTTTGACATTAATATCGTTTAAGTAGATAAATTCACCTAAACCATTATAGTAAAGCTTACGAAACCATGTTTTTTGCTCTTGAGATAAAAAACCACACTCTACAATAAACTTTTTTGGACTTGCAATTTTGTAATAGCTGATAGCCTCGGCCATCCCTATATGAAAAACAATATTTGAAAAGTCTTGATTTAAAGTCATTTTATCATTAAGATTAAGACTCAAGCTATGATTAAAGTCTATTAGCTTAGCATCTTCTAAGAGTTGATAATGAAATAACAAGCGTACAGTATTTTCATCAATGAATGTTTTATAACTTTTATATATAAACTGATTGTTTTTTTCTCTTAATGTTTTAAAGTTTTTCAATTATTTCCGCTCTATAAATTTTAAATAGATTATATAATTTTCTTTCTTTGATAATGGTTTAACACTTAAAATGCTAAAATCCACTTACTTAAAAGTGGAGCAATATAGTGAAAGAATCTTCTCAAGTTTTAGCTAGAAAATACCGTCCTTCGAACTTTGATGAACTCATAGGTCAAGAAACAATTGCCCAAACACTTTCACTTTCGCTTGACTCAAACAGACTCTCACATGCCTACCTTTTTTCAGGTCTTCGAGGGAGCGGAAAAACTTCAACTGCACGTATATTTGCCAAAGCACTCATTTGTGAAGAAGGCATGACACACCACCCTTGTGGCATATGTTCTAACTGTACTATGGCAATAGAAAGTCGTCATATGGATATCATAGAAATGGATGGTGCTTCAAACCGNGGGATCGACGATATCCGTGATTTGGTAGAGCAAACTAAGTACAAGCCAGCGGTTGCACGNTATAAAATTTTCATCATAGATGAAGTGCATATGCTTACAGCTCCAGCATTTAATGCGCTTTTAAAAACGCTCGAAGAACCGCCGTCCTATGTAAAGTTTATTCTTGCAACTACAGATCCGCTCAAGCTTCCAGCTACAATCCTTAGCCGTACACAACACTTTAGATTTAAGTCTATTGCTACAAATAAAATCATAGATCATTTAGCTCATATTTTAAATCTTGAGAATGTATCTTTTGAAATGGAAGCTTTAGATATTTTAGCACGTAGTGGAAGTGGTAGTTTGCGTGACACTTTAACTTTACTAGACCAAGCCATCATTTATTCTAAAAATCATGTGGATGTTACTACGGTTACAGATATGCTTGGTTTAGTAGATCCTAAATGTATCACAGATATTTTCAGCTCTATTTTTGCAAAAGATTATGCTCAAGTTGTTGCACATACAAAAATGCTTGAAGACTATGAAGCCGAAATGGTGGTAGATGAACTTATAGCCTACCTTAAAGATAAAATGTACAACCAAGATGCCCTTTTCTCCACTCTTGTCCTTGATAGATTTTTTAGAATTCTCTCTGATGCAAAATACCTTTTTAACATCAATGCAGACGGTTCTTTTGTACTCTCTTTAATCTTTTTTAAAATGATGGAGGCTCTTCGTATAAAAGAGATAGACCAGATGATAGAATCTCTTCAAAAAGAGATAACACGGCCAGAGATATCTACAGTAAAAATCCAATCTTCTTCACCGGAAATGCCTGAACCAATCTCTATAAAACCACTTATAGCACCAGTAATAAAAAGTGAACAAAAAGAAACTCAAGAGCTTACAGAACCTACTCCAGTAAAAATAAACAAAGAATTTCAAGACTTAATCGCAAAGATAAAAGACAGAAGTCATGCACTCGGTGAAGTGTTTGAAAATGCGATTAGTTTTGTCTCTTATGAAGAGAATGTTCTTACTTGGGAAAGTTGCGTAAACGATGAAGAGAAAAAAGCTCTTACACATGGTTATGCAGCTATAAAACAACTTGTACGCGAAATCTATGGTTTCAATACAAAGATCAAATCTCTTGCCTGCACTAAAGTTCGTGAGAGTATACAAGAAGAACCGGTTATAGCACCCATCAAAGAACAAGAAGTCCAAGAACCAACATCCATGATAGAAGAAGCAGAAATGGGAGGAAGTGGAAGCTGTGTAACAGGCTGTGCAGGAGACACGAATCCATCTAGAGAAATAGACGGTGAAGACATCCTAAACGACCCAATAGTCCAACGGGCAACTGAACTTTTTGAAGCTACAAAAAGAACTGTCCAAATGAAGATTTAATCAAAAAATATCTCACTGCAACAAAGTTCTTCTTTATAGCAAAACTCTATAATATGCTCATATGGAGTTGAATTTCTACGCTTGAGTGTTGCAAAATTCATGGGTGAAATTCCTAGTGCTTCTGCAACCTCTTTGTCATACACTTTTTCACCACAACTGTCTGAAAGGTAAAACTTCAATTCCTTAACTATAGCCCTAAAATCTCTCATGGTCACTCCTGTGAGTGACAATATAACCTAAGAGATTCTCAAATGAAAAAAATATGACAGATTGCTATTTTTTACCATCTCTTTTACGGAGTCTTTTACTTATATTTTTTAAAAGTAGCTCTATCTGCAAAAACTCTGAGAAGTGTTTTGTTTTTATAACCGCTTCATAATTTTTCTCGTTTATCTCTTCTAAATAATTCTTAACTTGATTTAGATCATAAGATATATCTTTCACAATTTTTTTATAGACAAGATAGACACAAATGAAAGCAAAATTTATAAATAAAAACATAATCAGAAAAAGCTGTAAAAAAGATAATTTTAAGTTTATTGCTAAAAAAGCTATGCTCCATGAAGAAACAACAACTAAAAATACAAAAAAGAAAATATACTTATAATAAGGAGTTTTTTTTAACCATAACATGACGAAATTGTAGCATAAATTCTATGATAAGAGGGCTCAAAAATGAGCCTCTTACAATCCAGTATTTTGAATATTTTCATCAACAGTTAAAGTTAATGAATCATTTCCATCTGAATAATTATAAGTTGTTGTACCATCTCCATTACTTGTAGTGTTTGTTTGAGACCATCCAGAACCAGCAAGATCATTACTAAAATGTAAAGTATCGCTTGAATCACCAGTAATTACTAACTGATGTGCAGGATCTGTCATATCAAG